>OJPW01000221.1_pt1 | contig 59083 bp, 60 predicted proteins | sample 1598571 | NCBI WGS metagenome assembly OJPW01 (sample SAMN03922493, study PRJEB24848) | human gut metagenome | isolation source: stool sample | host: Homo sapiens | place: Germany | collected 2011-05
CCTTTACGAAAGCAGTTTCTAATATGGCAATTATGGATATTACGGATATTGAACCACTTCTTATGGCTGTTTATGAACTGTTGCAGGAAAGCGGAATTTTTGTCTTTGCAACGCAACACCCTTGTTTTGTCACGTTGACTGAAAAATATATGACACCGCACAGTTACTATGATATAGCGATTGAAGGGCAACCGAAAGAGCAGATTTATTATCATCGTTCCATACAAGATATTTTTAACCTTTGTTTTAGAGCTGGATTTGTCATTGATGGATTTTATGAAGAATGTTTTAAAACCAACAAAGAAATTCCTATGGTAATGATAGTAAGGCTTAAGAAGGTAAAACGTGATAGCTTAAAATAAATTCAAGTTTGTCGGGTAAATAGCAAACCCAGCCGAGCCAGTCAACGGTCAAGATGAACGGCGCATATGCGCAGCCGTTGACAGCCCCGCCCGCCTTTGCTGGTAGGCAATCAAGGGGCGACAGCAAGAAGTGCCACCGCCCCGCACTATTATTCAGAAAGGGGAATTTCCATGACCGACCAGATAGCCTATCAAGAATATATCCAGCGCAGGTACAACGCCTTTTGCAAGACTGTTATCCGCTGTGCCGCCTTGGACAAGATTTTGAAGCTTAAACGGCAATGGGAACGGCAAGTTTCCCTTGACTATCTGATGAACGAGAAGTTTGTCCAGTTTGCCGCGTCGGAGCCGGACGAGGAATACCCATTTACCGTCTGCGGTCAGACCGTCCTGCTCTGCAACGCCGCCCTTGCCGACGCGATCTCTGTTTTGCCGGAGCAGACGCGGGAAGAAATCCTGCGCTATTACTTTCTGCGCCAGCCGCAGCGCGTGATCGGCGCGTGTATTGGCCGGTCACGCAGCACAGCGGGGCGGCATATCCAGCTTGCCTTGCAGCGGCTACGCGAAGAAATGGGGGTGAGCCGGTATGAGTAGACTTCTCCCCTATGAAACAATCCTCAAAGCCCGTGAGGGCGACCCAGAAGCCGTGAACGCTGTCCTGCTCCACTACGCCGGATATATCCGCTATTTCTCAAAAGTGAACGGGCAGGTCAACGCCGAGGTGGAGGACTATGTAAAGCAGCGGTTAATTGACTGTCAATTCAAGTTCCGGCTTGACGAACCACCGGACAAGTCATAAAAACTGAATACCAGCCGCCACCGACGCGGCCAGCGAAAGCAGTAAGTCTTGAAAAAGATTTACTGCTTTTTTTGTTGTCCGGCTCCGCTCCCGGCCATTTTGCCCCCTGCCGGTTGTAGTAGTAAGCGAGGAGGGAATTTTTCTGCCCTGGTGTTTGGCATTTGGAGCATTTACCCGTAGTAGAGGGCAAAGAGAAAGGATTTCTCCAACACCGGGTAGAAACCACTGCGTCCGGTGTCATTTTAGCGAAAGCGGGCAGGAATGCCCTTTACAGGATTAGTAGTAGCAGAAAAAGAGAAACAAACTTTTGTGGTTGCAGTTTTCCAAAAAAGTGGCGGACGGAAGTGAGAGAAAGTTTGCAGTCACGGAGAGCAAGTTTCTACCACGGTGCCAAAATCCGCAATTCTGCAGTTTTGCCCCTCGCGGGAAACTTGTTGGGGAGTGCCTTCCCCAAACCCTGCTCATGCGCCCTTACGGGCGAGAAAGGAGGTCACACCATGCGAAAGAAATACAACACGCCCCACCGCAGCCGCGTTGTGAAAACCCGGCTGTCCGAAGATGAGTATGCCGACTTCACAGCGCGGCTTGCGCCCTATGGTATCAGCCAGTCCGAATTTCTCCGGCAGGCGATACGGCGGGCGACCATACGCCCGGTTGTCCATGTGTCGTCGGTCAATGACGAGTTGCTTTCCGCTGTCGGGAAGCTGACAGCCGAGTACGGCAGGATCGGCGGCAACCTCAATCAGATTGCCCGGTATCTGAACGAATACGGCGTACCCTACAACACCCTTTCCGGCGAGGTACGCGCCGCCATATCCGACCTTGCCGTCCTCAAGTATGAAGTCCTCAAGAAAGTAGGTGACGCAGTTGGCAACACTCAAGCATATCAACTCTAAAAACGCCGACTACGGAGCCGCCGAGCAATATCTTCTCTTTGAGCATGACGAGTTTACCATGAAGCCCGTCCTTGATGAAACCGGCAGGCTTATCCCCCGCGAGGACTACCGGCTGTCCACGCTGAACTGCGACGGGGAGGATTTTGCCGTTGCGTGTATGCGGGCCAATCTCCGCTATCAGAAAAACCAGCGGCGGGAAGATGTGAAAAGCCACCACTACATCTTCAGCTTTGACCCGCGGGACGGGCCGGACAACGGCCTGACCGTAGACCGGGCGCAGGCGTTGGGGGAACAATTCTGTAAAGAGCATTTTCCCGGCCACCAGGCCCTTGTCTGCACCCACCCGGACGGGCATAACCACAGCGGCAACATTCATGTGCATATCGTCATAAACAGCCTGCGGATTGAGGAAGTGCCGTTCCTGCCCTACATGGACAGGCCGGCCGATACGAAAGTCGGCTGCAAGCACCGATGTACCGACGCTGCCCTGCGCTACTTCAAATCCGAAGTCATGGAGATGTGCCACCGGGAGGGGCTTTATCAAATCGACCTCTTGAACGGCAGCAAGAACCGCGTCACCGACCGGGAGTATTGGGCGCAGAAAAAGGGACAGGCCGCGCTGGACAAGCAGAACGCCCCCATGATTGCCGATAGTATCACGCCCCGGCAGACCAAGTTTGAAACGAACAAGGAGAAGCTGCGGCAGACCCTACGGAAAGCCCTTGCCACCGCCGCCAGCTTTGACGAGTTTTCCTCTCTGTTGCTGCAGGAGGGTGTGACCGTCAAGGAGAGCCGGGGGCGGCTTTCCTACCTCACGCCGGACAGGACAAAGCCAATTACCGCCCGGAAGCTGGGCGACGATTTTGACCGCGCCGCTGTCTTTGCCGTTTTAGAGCAAAACGCCGCCAGAGCAGCCGAAGCGCCAGCCAGATCCCCCGATCCCCCACGCACCATAAAAGACCGCTTGCAGGTTGCCAGAGCCGAGATAGCCGCCCCGAAACAGGACGGAGTGCAGCGGCTTGTGGACATTGAGCAGAAAATGGCCGAGGGCAAAGGCCGGGGCTATGAACGCTGGGCGAAGATACACAATCTGAAGCAGGCCGCCAAAACGCTGTCCGTCTACCAGCAATACGGCTTTACTTCCCCGGAGCAGTTAGAAGCCGCCGTTGACACCGCCTATCAGAAAATGCGCCAGACCAGCGGCGAACTGAAAGCACTGGAAACGAAGCTGCAAGGGAAAAAGAAGTTGCAGCGGCAGGTGTTGGCCTACGCCCAGACCAAGGCCGCCCGCGACGGGCTGCGGGCACAGAAATCCGAGAAAGCCCGCGCCGCATACCGGCAGGCCCATGAGAGCGATTTTATCATAGCCGACGCAGCAGCCCGGTATTTCAAGGCGCATGGCATTACCAAGCTGCCCGCCCGGAAAGCGTTGCAGGCCGAGATCGAGCAGCTTATCTCCGAGAAAGACGGCCTGTATAACACCTATCACGAACAGAAACAGCGGTTCAAGGAGTTGCAGACCGTCAAGCGGAACATCGACCAGATTTTGCGCCGGGACGAGCCGCACCGCAGAAAGGAGCAGAGCCATGAGCGATAACCTGCCCCACATGGACTACCGCCAGCACCGGCGGGCGCGGCGGCTGGTACATGAGTGCTGTAACTACGATGAGGGGAACTGCCTGCTATGCAGAACCACAGCAGGCCGCAGTAGGTATATTTGAATTGCTGTTCGCCCTTAAACTCGGCAAACACGCAGTCGCCGCCCGTCAGCAGTTTGAATGCATTCAGCTCGCTTACCGTCATATATCGCATATCCGACGACCCCGCAAGCCGCATTCCGTAGATGCTGGACGTACCAAAGCGCGCCTCAATTTCCTTGAGGTCGATACCTGTGAAATTATCCCTCCCAAGAAGCCGCTCACACAGCGCCTTGAGCTGGCTCTTGCCGCTGTTGCCGGGCCCCACGAGAAACAGCGACTTTTTCATTCGGTAGCCCCGAACGTTCGACAGGCACGCGCCCATGAACTCCAGAAGGAGCTTTGTGACCGCTTCATCACCGCCGGTGAGTGTATGCATGTACATGTCAAATACCGGCGTCGGCGTGGCCTCACCCGTCCAGCGGCACGGAATTTGTATGGTGGAATACACGTCCGGCGAGTGTGGCGTCAGGAACGGCTCACCGGAGGATAAGTCGAGAAGCCCATTTTCAAAGTTGATGATACTTTCGTCCGTGTTCAATGCATCCATCGGAATGTAGTTCAGATCGGTCGTTATGAGCTGGTAAACCTCGTTGACCACGCTCATTTTCACAAGCTCTTCATTGAAATCCTCGATATACCGCTTGATTGCACCCTTGAGCATCTCCGGTGCGTACAGCCGGTAGTCTCCGCCGTCATACACATAAATCTGCATCGTCTGCCTGCCGTTGTCGCGCACGAAGATATAATGTAGGTTTTCGCGCACATGCTTTGCCAGGAGCGGTGCGGAGACAATAAGAGTCCCGTTTTTGCCTTCTCGTATGAAGTTCGGCAGAGCGATCTTGCACTCACGGTAGCTCTCCAACGCCATGCGAATTGTCGCCTCGCGATAGTCACGCCGCTCCCACTTGTCACGGTAGAGCGCGGATGCCCGAAACAGCCGGTCTATCTCCGCGGCATTGTCGCCCACGCGATTAGCCAGCATCGTGCATAACGCCGCGTCCGCCTCCGAGTGCGAGTGATAGCCGGAGATATCGCCCCGGTCATAAAGCGCTGAGAATTTGTCCAACGGCTTTTGCGATACCGGCTTTTTCTCCTCACGACGCATGTCCTGATTAAGCGTCAGCAAGATCGCCTCGGTGCAGTCAGTACAGGGGCTGTCCTCGACGGCGTTTCCCGTAAACACGGCAAAGCGGTTCGTGAGCCCACCGATGTAAAGCTCCATGTCGTTGCCGGGATTTTTGGTATAGTACCGGTGATCGAGTTTGCGCTTTCCGTCAATGGTTTCTGTGGGTAGACCTGCAAAGTCGCATTTTCCGTACAGATGCAGTCCCGCCCCGCTCTGCGAATACTCGGCGTAGGTGTCGAAGCGGTGTAGAATCTTCTGTACGAAGGGGTCGTCCAGCTCCTTGTGGTCGATATCGAGGAAAAACCAGCCTTCCGGGAGCACAAAGCCCACACCGCTATACATATATTTTTGCGCGGCGGCGATTGCTTCATCATAGCGCACCCAGGTGCCGCAGTATTCCTCGTTAGTGCCGGTCTTGCCGCCGTGTGCCGAGCAGGGCACCTTCGTCATGCGCCCGTTTTTCTCAATTTTGTTCCAGCATACCCAGATCGGCATCGCCTTTAATTCACTGAGATTGTCCATTTTGATTCACCTCCATTCCGGGCATGTTGCCCCTCATAATACGGAGATTTGGGAGCCGTTTTGTGGGGGTATTGTCACAGAAAATTTCGTACTTTTTTCTTTGCGGCATTGATGGACTCTGCAATGCTGGAAAAATCCTTGCCCTCCAAAGCCGCAATTTCGCGGAATGACATACCGTCGGCGTACAGGATCAGTCTGCGAAACTGCGTATTGGACAAAACCTCCATGGCCTTCCACAGAGCCATATCCCGCTCCTTGCGCAGGAGGATTTGCTCCGGTGTCTCACGGTAGGCAAAGGCTTCACCCTCGTAATCCATGGCATCCATATGAAATTCGCAATGGTCGCGCTCCCTTCGGTCGGCGTTACCTGTGACACGCTTATCCTCCCGGAGAAACTCGGCAACCTCCTCGGTGACCTCCACCATGATGGGCTTACCATCCGCAGTGTAATCGTACTTAATAAACATTTTCCCGGCCTTTCCGCCTGAGCGGTAGAGCCGGGATTTCCTGAAATATAGCCTGACACATGATTTTGGGCGCACTTATTCAGGGGCACATACTTTTTCCCTCCGAAATCGGAGCTTTCAGTATGTATCCCGGCCCTATACGTAATCAGATCAGGCTTTCGATATTTTTGAATTTGTTCTTGTGAACAGCTTCAAAATAACATATACTGTTACATGTACGCTAAGTGTAACTGTAACGCTATCTGTAACGGAGGCCGGGAAAGTGTCTTGGGATTTGCTATATGAATGGCAGCCATCGGCTGACCATACGACATCGATCATGGGTGCCGGCGAGATCGGCGGGATACCGGAGCTCGTATATAAGCCAATTCGGTTTAAGGAATATAAATGTGAGCCATATAATCTTCAAACGTGGATAAAACCGAAAATCGCCGACAGCGACTCGTTTATGACCGAGCTCGATGCCGACGAAGATTATGAATTATTCACGGGGAAAACGATTTTTTGTGCCCTGTATAATCTTGGGAAGTACCTCAATGATGAGCGCGTCGATATAGGCGATCCGGTGGAGCGCATTGTGGAGTTTTGTACGGAGTATGTACATCCGTATTTTGTTGACGAGCTGGACGACTTAATAGAACAGGGCGGATTTGGGGCGTATTCCATGCTGGAAAAGCAGGCGGCCTTCCGCGCAAATCAGTTCCTGCAAGACCTCGGCAGATTGTATAATGCAGCCAGCCTCTATTTTGCGCTGGAGGATATAAAACGGAAAAATCCGGCAGCGGCGTTACGTCTTGCCGAGGACGGGAGATTTTTTCGATGGATTGCCGTTTTTTGAAAGGTATCTTCATCCGATACCGGAGGTCGAGTGGAACACAGAAGACGCTTCGGATACCTTTGATATTGTGCAGGAAATGCAGAGAGAACAGCCGGTGCCGGGCAAAATTCCACGCCTGTTCTATAAAGAGATGACGGGCAAGCTGGCGGATATCATGCCGGATTTTCGCGTGAGGGTCAAGGTAGAACCGAGAACCGAGCGCATGGTGCTGGCAGCCGACGTCAATTCTGTGTTCGACATTGCTTGGTTTGTGCTGGCAAGGCTCATTACCAGCGGCGGCCAAAGAGTCAAACAGGAAACAAGCGCCGAAGGAACACCGAAGGAGCTCGCCGTCGTGATCTGCCCCAACTGCGGCGAAGCCTTTGCCCGCCGCTCCAACCGGCAGCAGTTCTGCACAAAAGAAGAATGCCGCAAAGCGCATAACGCCCTGCGGCAAAAGAAGTATCGGGAGAATAAGAAGCTGAAAGACACCTTGTGAAGGCAAATTTTATTCCCATAACCACACTATATAGGAATAAAGTATTCGAATTCTGTTCAAATTAATGTTGATATTATTCCTAGTTTGCGATATAGTTTGTATGTAAGAATAAAGTTCTTTGGGAGGAATCTCAAATGGAATACATCAGGGCTGCAAAAGCCGCGGAAAAATGGGGTATCTCTGCCCGGCGGGTACGGATTCTCTGCGCAGAGGGAAAAATTCCCGGTGTTGTTCGCAAAGGCAATCTGTATATGATCCCGGCAGACGCACAGAAGCCGCTCGATGGTCGCAGAACCCGCGCCGGTATATTGGCGGAGATAGAGCAGAAAAAAGCACGATTAAACGAAATGCGACCGCTGACCCCCGGAGAGGTCAGGCGTCTGCAGGAAGAATTCATGGTAGAGTTCACCTACAACTCCAACGCCATCGAAGGCAATACCCTGACGCTCAAAGAGACGGCCATGGTGCTGGAGGGCATGACCATAGACCAGAAACCGCTGAAAGATCATCTGGAGGCCGTCGGACACCGGGACGCCTTCCTGTATATTCAGGACATCGCAAAGCAGGACGTCCCGCTCAGCGAGTTTGTGATAAAAAATATTCACTCGCTTGTCCTCATGAATCAGCCTGAAGACAAAGGTATATATAGGAAAATCCCTGTGCGCATCATGGGAGCTTATACGGAGCCGGTGCAACCCTATCTGATCGAGCCGAAGATGACGGAGCTGCTTGCAGCCAACGAAGAGCGAAAGATCACAATGAGCGTCATCGAGCGCATTGCCCGCTTCCATCTGGAATTTGAGGGCATACATCCGTTCATTGATGGAAACGGCAGGACTGGACGGTTGATTATGAATCTCGACCTGATCCGCAACGGTTACCCGGCAATCAATGTGAAGTTTGCCGACCGCAAGAAATACTATGACGCCTTCGATGCCTATTTCCGCGACGGCAACGCTGAGGAAATGACCGAACTGATCGCGGGGTATGTGAACCAGAGGCTGGATGAGTATTTGGAGATACTGACGGAGTAAGAACATGGAAGACAAATTTGATCACATCCTGAAGCGAATTGACACTCGGCAGCTCTCAAAGCTGTGGAGTTTTTACAGAAATTATTTCAAGGATGATAAAAGCTGCTTGAGCTTTATATATACTGCAATACGTTTGGAACCGGTTTATACCACAGAAGAAATTATAGATAAATGTGTGGAACACTTCAACGAAGATGATTACACTGATCCGGAGGACAAATACTATATCCCGCGCCGTATGCTTAATTGTGTTGAACGAATGGTATCTGCTGCAAGAGATATGGAGCAAATCAGGCGCGGTAAAGATGTCTTCAAAATTGTTTTTATTGTGACCTGCGTTGAAACATTACAAAAACTGGCAGGGACAACTGGGCAAAAGAAGGACCTGCTCTTTGGTTTCTTCAAAGGTTATACATCTGGAAAAGATAAAGAGTACATTAGACGCCATTTTGCCCACGGTTCACAAGGGCTATATAATGAAGATTCTTTTGAGCAGTTCGTAGGCGTAATAAACGAATATAGGAACTGCGCTGCCCATGAGGGAGAGTATTGGGACTATTGTTTTAACAACTTTTATAAACGCAAGCCACTTTCAATTCATGTAAAAATTGATTTAGATAATTATACGATGAAAAATAAAAAAGATCATGTTTTTGAAACGACCTTGAGTTATCCTAAGTTTGAAGAAATATTTGTTCGAACCTGCATTACTTTTATTAAACGATATGTTTCGAGTCAGGAGATTACTGCAAATGCCGACACTTGAATGGATTGGAAAAGATAAAGTTGTGAATCATCATCTGGATGTGCCGTACCGGGTGCTGGAACGGCAGTACAGTTACGATGAAAGCGGCAAACATGAAGAAAACAACGGCAGCGAGAACATGATTATCCACGGGGATAATCTGGATGCGCTGAAAGCTCTGTTACCCAAATACGAAGGCAAAGTTAAGTGTATCTACATTGAAATAATCATACCGAGTTTGATACAAAACCGTGGAATAATTAAAAAGCATCCCGTTGCGGTGTAAAAACTGCTCTTGCGGTGTAAACTGAAAGCCGGGTCTGCCCGGTTGTTTTTATTTGGAGGACGATTATGAAAAAGACGCTTACCCAGAAGCAGATTGCTGATTATGAGCAGCTGTGCCGTGACAGAAACAACGGTCGACTGCTGACCCCGGACGGACTGAGGTTCATCTGCGAAGCAAATAACTATGACCCCGAAGCCATCGGCCGGCACTTCCTTGAGGTGCTGGCGAAAATTACAGCAAATAATTGAAACTAGTAGAAATTTACATACTTTTGTGATATACTTTATTATGTTAAAGTTTACCCATGTGCAGGTATGAGCATTTTGGGTTAGAAATATACGAGGAGTATGCTTATGGGATTCCTATTAAAAGCCCTGAGTGTCGGCTTGGCAGTTGCTGGTGTCAAAAAAATCAAGTATAACATCGAAGAAGAAAACAGACGAAAAAATACCGTCTGCCGTTTTGATGGAGAAATCTCCAAAGAAGAGTTCTATGTTATGGTCAAGCGTGGCGGAAAAGGAATCCGGCGTATTACCAGTCTGTATGCCGAAGGACCAATGGTCTACGGCACGGTGCGTTCTCAGAGTGGTATTTCTGATTGGTGTTTCCGTATCGATTTTAATGACTACGGAAAACTGACTGGTACATATTGGCTCTCTACGGATAATGATGATTCCGACATTCCCAAGAAAGTTGCTGATCGTATTGCACAACAAATCAGCGATTACCCAGATTGTATGGATGATGCTTTCGAGGATGAACTCTATCGAGAGGAAGTTCAAGAGGGACTGCGTGAACAGGCCGGAGCGTACTGCCCGTACTGCGGAAAACAAAATCATAACGAGGATGCGAAGTTCTGTATGTATTGCGGAATGCGTTTCCGCGTGTAACTGATGAGGAGGAAGAATTATGGGCTTTTTAGGAAAGATGGTTGCAAAGGCCGTTGTAAAAAAAGTTGAAACTGCAGCCATGTACGGCGTAGTCAGCTACATGGAAAACACGCGCTCTGTTGATGCGCTTGTCAATAAAAGCACCGCAAACTATATGCTCTTCATAAAGAAAAAGGGTATGTCCATCAAGCGTGGATTCACCGTCTACGATGAATTTGACAAGAAGAAATATGTTGTGAAGACCGATGCACTTACCTTCGGCTACCCTTGTATCAGATTGTATGACACAGAGGAGCATGAAATCGGCAAGGTAGAACTCACATCAAAGACCGGAATGGGAACATACACTATGTCCCTTGATGGCAAAAAACTTGGTACCCTTACCCGCAAAATGTCCGTTAAGATTAAACTGGATCTCAGTTTCAATGGCTGGCATCTGGATGGAAACCTTATGCAGAGCAATTTTGTTGTGACCGATAAAAACGGAAACCAGGTCATGAAGTTTAACGATGCTTTTTCTTCCATTGACACTTATGTGTTGGAAATGAATAATCGAGAACACGAAATCCTGGGACTCCTGCTGGTTATGGCTGTTGAAATTGCACTCCACGGCAATGATTGACCTTTACATATGGGAGAAACATCATGGAACTTAAATCACTATTTTGCCCCAACTGCGGTGCCAGTTTAGAGGTCGAGGACGGGCTTGATACTTTCTTTTGCAAATACTGTGGATATAAAATCCTTCTCCAAGGACAAAGCAAGGCTGCCTATGATGCCAAAGTGCGATTAAAGCACATGGAACATAAGGAACGTCTTCAGGAAAAGCGCGATGCCCAGGAGCGTTACCGTATGGAGTTCAAGCAGAAGGACGAACGGCGCACCCTGGCCATTGTCTTTGGTATTTTTGGTGCGATAATAGCGATGTGCCTCATTATCTCTGCTGTAGGAAATGCGGGAGCCAAAAAGCAGGAACGGGAACTCCAAGCTATTGTTGATCAGATTATGATTGATATTGAAAACGAAGATTTTGCGGCCGCATATGTCAAGGCCAACTCCCTGTATTGGGATGACAGCTGGACTTCTGAGGGCGAAGATAAATGGGACGCAACCCGCAAGGAAATCATCAAACAAATAGAAGAGGCCGAGAAGAACGCCACCGGCTCAACCATAAATTCTTCCGACGAGGACGAAGATGATGATGGTGGTTTCTGGGATTGGCTCGGTTAATTGGCAGATATGAGGAGATGTTATTATGGCATTTATTAAAGTGAAAGATAAGAAAGGCAAAGAGGATGCAAGAGTGCATGATGAGCAGGGACAGAGAAGCGGTACTGATGTTGAGTTTACAGGTGCTGATGGCAGAGTGTATTATGTGGACGAAAAAGCACAACTCCATTATCTAAATCAAAACTTGCCAACATTTGCATTTGAATTGCTGTCTTTTCAAAAGGGATATTGGTATCCGTATACCAGAATCTTGAACAGCGCTCGCGGATCGGTGACCGATTTCCGTCCTCTGGACGAGTACGCTGCATACAGTTTCCTGTAGTCCAGTTCCTCAAGCGGGTGTTGGTCAACCGTACGGGGGCCTCTTCCGGTAACATGATTTCGCTGTTCAGTGTAAATACCAGTTGACCATTCCGCTCAATTACGTTACACTGTTCCAGCGTTTGGTTTTTCTTCACACCTAAAGCTTAACGCAAACGAAAGCACCAGCCAAGTCCTTTTTGGGACCTAACTGGTGCTTTTGTTCTTAGGCGCTTTTTTGCAACGCGCCCTTTTATCTTTATACATCAATGTCAAACATGGCGAGAAGGCGCTTGAAGGTGTCCTGACCGTCAAGGCAGGTATCGATCAAATAGCCTTTTTCATTCTCCCACTCGGCAAGGCCGCGGTAGTAAAACGCCTTTTTAGCATCTTCTATGATGAACGGTATGATGCCATAGTGCAGGCATTCCTTCAAGGCGATCAAGCGCCCGACTCTACCATTGCCGTCTTGAAACGGATGGATGCTCTCAAATTCGTGGTGAAAAGCGATGATGTCCTCAACAGATTTGGGATCATAGGCAGCCAGCAGTGCCTTCATACGCGCCGATACATCCTTCGGCTTCGCGGTTTCCCGACCACCGACCACATTGCCCCGCTTTTTATAATCACCAACCGCAAACCATGACAGCGAGGCATCCGCTGTGCCCTGCTTCAGAATGCGGTGCAACTCCTTGATGATCTCCTCCGTCAGCTCATCCTCGGCTACGTCGATCACATAGTCAATAGCCCGGAAATGATTGACCGTTTCGATAATATCATCGACGGGAACACCGCCCGTGGCATTGATCGTCCGCGTTTCAAAGATCAGGCGCGTCTGATCCTCACTGAGCTTGCTGCCCTCAATGTGATTGGAGTTATAGGTCATGCGCACTTGCAGCTCGTGATACAGGCCGCCGGAGATCTTCGCATCCTTTTCGTCCCGCAGAGTTTGCAGAAGCAAATTGTTGGTTTTTTCGGCGCAAAGCTCCGTAACGCTGCAGGAAAAATAATCGGCAATTCTTTTCAGCACATGATCGGCGATCTTTTCGCCGCGGGACATCTTAGCCATCGTCTTGGATGAAATGCCGAGCTCCGCTGCAAGCGAGGTCTTCGTCATGCCTTTGGCTGAAAGGAACCGTTCAAGCCCATCGTAAGAGTAGTACATTTGCATCGCCCCCTTTACTTATTATACTCATATTTGCGGAAAAGTAAAGCTGTATATGCCGACAAGTAAAGGAAATATGTACGATGGACGTAGATTGCTTCGTAGTCCTATACAGAAATGAAAGCTGCTCTTTGGTCGATCTGTATCATAGCCAGACAGAATTTTTCCCACGGTGACAATGTTGTCAGTGACGGGTCCCTGCCTGTAACGTGCAGACAAGATGATGGCCTCTTTTTGTCCCACTCAATTTACTATACTCGTTTTGCAAGGATAAGGAGACACGGGAGGTGTGGGTATGCAGTTTTTTAAGCTGGTAGGGGCATTCGCAGCCGGGAGCGGCGGACAGGGCAGGAAGCGGACGGCGGATGAAAATGTGGATTTACTGGCCACCAGGAGCGAGGCCTTCAACAAAGGACTCCGGGGCCGGGCATTTTTCTATGTGGTCAACGCCTCCGGCGGCACTTTTACGGCAATGGCCGTGCAGAAGGACCCTCGCATGAATATGAATCCTCAGTTTCCTGCGTATACGGAGGCATTGGGCGTAAAGCTGACGGATATCCATGCGGAGGAGATTTCTCTCCATGCTGCTTGTAATTTGCTGCACCGAGCCAGCCGAAGTGATTATATTGAAGATGATGACGATGTTTTGAAGACGCTGGATCTGGACTACATGGTAAATCGGCGCTTCAGTGACTTCTGCTTCCGGGAGGATCTCATGGACGAGGCTTGCAGGGACGAGATCTACGCCAAAGCCGGACGGCTCTTTACGAAGGACTGCCTTCTCCCGGAGCTGGACCGCATTTACGCCGGAGGTTCTTTCGGAAAAATCGTTGGTCATCCCGTCCACTACTTGATACAGACTGATGACGCAGGCATCCGGCGGGAGATGATCCAGGCCTTGCTGCCATCGCTCTACGCCAATGGGCGGCTGCAAAACAGGCGGTACAGCTCTGTCCGCTTTCGCGGAGGGGCGTTGCATGGGGAGTCCTCGGCTTACGACCAGTTTTATAAAAGCAACGCCGGTGGCACAGTGATCGTCCAATACAGCGCCGACTACGGCGACATAGACGACGAGGATACGGCTGACGGGATCCGTGATACCATTGAAAAGCTATGCAGCTACATCAAAAAATACCGTCATCAGGTGCTGACCATCCTTTGTCTGCCCCGGGAATGCACGAAGCTGAAAGAGCTTTTTTACGAAAATCTCGGCACGGCCAGTTTTGTGGAGCTAAAGGAAGACTTTCTCGAGGGTGAACAAGCCGGAGATTACCTGAAGCTGTTGGCCCGGGACAATCATGTCCGCACAGATAAAAAGCTGTTTGCTAAGCTGGAGGGAAACCGGGGCTATCTGGCGCCGGAACTGAGGACAATCTTCGATGGTTGGTATAACAACAAGCTGAAAACCACCGTGTATCCCCAGTACAAAGAGATTAGCACCGTAAAAACCGAGGTGGAGAAAGCCAAACCGAAGGGCGACGCCTACAAGGAGCTGATGGAAATGATCGGCCTGACCGAGGCCAAGAAAGTCATTTTGCAGGCACTGAACTACCACAAGGCGCAGAAGCTTTTTGCGGACAAGGGCATGAAAGTCGACCACCCAGCCATGCACATGGTGTTCACCGGCAATCCCGGCACGGCCAAAACCACCGTGGCCCGGCTCTTTGCCCGGATCATGCGGGAAAACGGGCTGCTGTCCCGGGGACATTTGGTGGAAGTGGGGCGGGGCGACCTGGTGGGCAAATATGTAGGCTGGACAGCGCAGACCGTGCAGAAAAGGTTCGAGCAGGCGGAGGGCGGTGTGCTGTTTATCGACGAAGCCTACTCTCTGGTGGATGGCCACAGTGGCTCTTATGGGGATGAGGCCATCAACACCATCGTGCAGGAGATGGAGAATTACCGGGACGACATGGTGGTGATCTTCGCCGGGTACCCGGATAGGATGGAGGAATTTTTGCAGAAGAATCCCGGCCTGCGCTCTCGCATTGCCTATCATGTACCCTTTGCGGATTACAGCGTGGAGGAGCTATGCAGCATTGCGGCGCTGACCGCCCGAAAGAAGGGCTTGCATCTGGATGATCAGGCACAGGAAAAACTGGCCTCTGTTTTTGAGACGGCACGGAGACAGGCGGATTTCGGCAATGGCCGCTATGTTCGCAATATCCTCGAAAAAGCAAAAATGGCGCAGGCCACCCGGCTGCTGACTCAGGACTATGAAAGTCTCACGCAAAAGGAGATCACGACCCTGTGTACCGAGGATATTGAAATGCCGGAGATTGCAGCCCCGGCAAGGCCGAAGATAGGGTTTTCGGCATGACTTCCCATGCCCTGTTTCTGCGCTGATTCTTGATGCGCAAATGCGCTTGCAGGATAGAAGCGATAAGGCAGAGCATACCCGGTGGAGCATTTTTGCCTCACCGGGTATTTTACACTATGGTTAGCCGCAGTAGACGCCCTGAAGAAATACGATGCCGATGCACGCAAGAGTGCCTATCAGCGGATCAAGTCACTTCTGACAGATGACTTTCTCACCTCCGGGAGCGCATTGCAGATGCCAATGGTTTTGGGAATGGGCATGGAACTTCCGGAAAAGCAGGATGAAAAGAAGCCTTATATCCTGCTGAAATACGCGGAACAAAAATACCTTGTTCCCATGGGTGACACACCGGCGGGCAATGCCCGCCGTGCGTGCGGAGTGCGGAGCCTTCACGGATTAGCACCATGTGTGCCTGCCCCGGTATTCTGTGGCCTGTTTTTGCCCCACGCCATCTTGTATTATAAGAGATACCGTGATAGAATATGGTAAAAGAGGAAGTGATCCCATGCCTGTGAAACAGCCGAAAAAGCTGCTGATTATGAATATCCTGGACATCCTGCGGAAGTATTCCGACGAGGAACATCGCCTGAGCCAGAAGGACATCGCCGAGATTCTAAAAACCGAATACGATATGACCGCTGACCGCAAAGCCATCCGGCGGAACATTCTGAACCTCATGGACTGCGGCTACAACATCGAGTACAGCGAGTCCATTCGCATGGTGCCGAACCCCAAGACCGGCGTGCCGGAGGAGAGCTACCTGTGGTCGGACTTCTATCTGGAGCGGGACTTCACCGATGGCGAGCTGCGGCTGCTCATTGACAGCCTGCTTTTTTCCAAGCACATCCCTTACAGCCAGTGCAAGGAGCTGGTGGGCAAGCTGGAGGGCCTGTCCAATGTGTATTTCCGCAGCCGGGTGAAGCACATTGCCCGCCTGCCGGAGGACAAGACCGACAACAAGCAGCTCTTTCTCGCCATCGAGCTGTTGGACGAGGCTATCAGCCGGAGGCGGAAGGTCAGCTTCAAGTATCTGGAGTATGGAACGGACAAGCGGCAGCATAGCAAAACCCGCCCCGACGGAACAGAGCGGGTGTACATCATCTCCCCCTATCAGATGGCAGCCAAGGAGGGGAAATATTACCTGATTTGCAACTATGACAAGTACGACGACATTTCCAACTATCGTCTGGACCGCATTACGGAGCTGAAAATTCTGGACGAGCCGGCCAAACCCTTCGAGCATCTGAAGTGGGCCAACGGCCGGACGCTGGATCTGGCCACCTATATGAAGGAGCACCCCTATATGTATTCAAGCGACAATGTCCGGGCGGTGTTCCGGGTGGCCAAGGCCATGGTCAGCGATGTCATCGACCTGTTTGGCACGGAGGTGACCTTCTCCGACGAGGACGATGCCGGCGTCACCGTGACGGCCTACACCAACGAGATGGCCATGGAGCAGTTCGCCCTGAATTTCGCCCCGGATGTGACGGTGCTGGAGCCCCAGCGCCTGCGGGAAAAAGTCAAAAGCGCTTTGAAAAAAGCGTTGGAGAAATACCAATCATAGGAGGAAACAAAATATGAGCAGCCAACAAGCGTTGATGGATTTTTTGATCTATAGTTACTTCAAAATTATTCCGGAAGCAATTTACGGTGATAGCAGAGAACCCGATTATTCGACCTATCGCATCAAAAAGGCAATCATGAAAGCATATGAAGATGCCACAAATGAAGGCGCATACAATACTCTATTCAAAAAAACAATAGAAGCGGAAAAACTGAAACAACTAAAATCTGCTTCTGAAAGAGCCAGAAATGATTCTGCGAAATTCCTTTTTTTGCAAATCCAAAAACTAAGCGCATTAGCAAGCAATTATAAAGAGTGGCACAAAAATACCTGTGAGGGACTACGCAAAAAATACAGCAAAGTGTGTCTCAATGAAAATGAGCCTTTTTTTACATACGGAAATGCGCAAAAATGGGTCAATATGACCATGAAATATCTTTGGTTGCTGGGCCTACTGGATAATACTGTTGATTGTGAAAGGCTGCATATTCCGATTGACAGCTTTATTATCGATGCCATGTGGAGTGATCAAAATGTAAATCTTCCTCTTAGACCCGAAAGTGGAGATAGGAGTAAAACCTATGCAAAACCATCCGATCATGTCCTTGGTTGGAGCCAGTGGAATGATAAAATGTATGAAGATTTTCGGAGCGACTTGCCTGAAAAGTATTCCTTGTATTGGGAAAATGACGCATGGATAGAGCAAGCCGAAAAGCGAAAAAAGGCTGATTTGAAAAAGCAATACGAAAGCTTTTTTGGTGAGATAGCCACATGATGTATGAGGGCACAGGGAATCCGTTCCCCTGTGCCCCATTTTTGCCCCACTCACCATGCTACACTATTCCACGAAAGGAGCGGATGTGTATGGATAAGACTACTGCGTGGATGCTGCGGCGGGACGGCACGGCGTTTCCCTGTCAATGTCACTACTACGGAAACGCCGACCCGGCGGAGGTGGAGGAGACCCTCTACGCCGCCGAATGGCTGTATGATGCCACCCAGAGTGAGGAGACCCGGCAGCTGTGCCTTGACCTGATCGCCGCCTACGGTGTGGCGCTGCGGCCCAACCGCAATCTGGTGCGGAACCTGCTGCTGGCCATCCGGGAGCGGCCCTATGTTTTCCTCAGCCGTGCTTTTGTGGAGCGGCACGCCGGGGAGCTTTTCTATGTGGACCCGGCCCGTCTACCGGAGCTGAACGCCGCCGTGAACCGGGCCTTGAACAGCGAATTTCTCCGGGTGCGTCTGGGCGGACTGTATGACACCGTACCCGGAAACCGGGATCTCTACTTTCGAGTGTCCGGGGCAAATTTTGATTGGCTGCCGCTGATCCTGGCGTTTGTCGAGGCCCATGCCGCCGAAGCCGACACCGTCACCGTGCTGTGGGATCAGGAGAGCTCCGGACACAGCGAATATCTGACAAACGAGGCCGGACGCACACTGGATCATATCCCCCTGCAAGAAATCGTGCAGTGACCGCATTTTCTTCCAGCCCCAATAAAACGCATACGGCGGCAGGTGATATACCTGCCGCCGCTGCTTATTTCTCCATCCATTTTTGATGCTCTTGGTGTTGTTGTGCCGCTACACAGCGCCCACTGCCGCAGCGATGTTGGCATTCAGCCGGGCCTTCTCCGCAATGTAGTTTTGCCGATCCGGCAGGTCGTTCTGCTCCATGGCCAGGGCGTTGGCCTGCTGCTGCTCCTGCAGGCGCATTTCATCCAGCGTGGCGGCTTTGCACCGGTACACCAGAAAAGCCGCCTCCGGCGGGGTAAATGCATAGTTCAGCTTTTATAGGTGCTCCCGCATATCGCGGGAATCAATAAAACGATAAATGTCCATTTTTCCTCCTGTTCATTCTGCCTGCTCTGCCAGTGTTGACTGCCGAAGCAGGCAATATGCATTCAGCAAAAATTCTATTCCGCAATTTCCTTTGAGATAGCTGCTGACAGGTTGCAAGATTTTATGAGATTGATCCAGCGATCCCCTGTAATATTCCAAGTCCAGATAATCACAGATGGGCGCTTTCTGCCGCTGAATCAAGCCACCTTCTGCACGGTATCCAAAGGCGCCCATGATACGGCTGTCACCCTGCCAGAGAAGACGCTCTACTGTATAGTCGGCGCAATCCAGCATCTGCCGGTCATACTCGCTGGGCGGCAATTCCTTCATAATTCGCTCAGAGTCCCAAGTGACCATGTCCGTCAGGACAAACGGTTCATCCGGAGAAAACCGAGAGCAGACAATGTCGCCGCTGTGAAACGGTGTGGGGAATGCAAACCACATCTCCTCAAAGAGAAGATAGGTCATCATATCTTCGGCATCCGTCGGCAGGCAATTAATTTGCATGATCTCACCGTCCTGATTGAAGAGACAGGTGCCTATCCGACGGCTGTGCTCTGCTGCATCGAGTGGTTCTTTGCGGATCTCCAGCTTGCAGCAGCCCGCAGTCCGTGCCGCAATTTTTGCGGCAGCAAGACAATCCTCGTAACTGCGATACACGCTGCCCGAATCGGTTTCTTCCGCCGCTGCTAATCTGTATTGATAGACGCAACTGCCTGCCGACTGAAACTGCCCCAGCATTTTCTCCTGCAGTTCGATGTATGCAGCTACCCGCTCTCGGATATCCATAGCGTAGTCCCAAGGGCAACCCTGCACATACCCGACTATTTCCTGCCATGCGGCGATTTTTTCGTTCAGTGTGGCAGACTTGCAGTACCAGATCAAGAACATTTTTTCCTCTGTACTGAATCGGTATTGAATTTCTGCCAGGTATCGCCGTATATCTGCGGAGTCTATAAATCTGAAAATGTCCATAGTCTACCCCTCCTGTTCCTCCTGAATACTCCGGTAATGCCGGCTCCCGTCAGCCTTGAACGACACCTGCATCTCATCCGGCAGCGAAAATGCATGGCGAATCCAGATATCAATTCCCGGTGTGCAGAGCGAGGGATACGGGTAGACAACGGCTTTTCCATGCCGCAGCTCCACTCACCCACGGGGAAAGTAGCTATAGGACATCCCGCCGGTAAGAGAATGCGGAAGTGTTTCCCAAAACCGCCGATGATTGTTGCCGACCGTATCGGCTTCCTCACCGGAAACGGGAAGCAGAGCAATTCCCCGTCCATATACCAGAACAGTCCCCGTTTTGCAGTCACCCATCCATCACCTCCGGCTATTAAGATAGAACAGCCTATGGGCCTTTTTCGGTTCACCGCAGAAAAAAAGAAAGCCGGCATCCACCGGCTTTTCTGCAAACACACTTATGCTCTTTTTTGATGGTCGTCATCGTAATCTGATGCCCTATCTCAAGCGCTTACGTGAATATCCCGGCGGAGCAGAGTCTGCCAAAGCATTGGCAGAGAGCTGGAAAACAGAGTATAAGCGTCGTCCGGCTATGGCAAAAAACCTTTTCGGATATGCACGGCAGAAGGCTTGTTATCCGTCAATATGTACCATTTCCCATGCTGCACGTTGTTCAAGCTCCATAAGAGTTAAACAGAATTTCTCCCACGGTGACAATGTTGTCTGTGAGGGGTCGCCCTCACGGATACGCATGGTGCGGCGGATTTCCTTTGGAATTACGACTCTGCCGAGGTCGTCGATTCTTCTGACTATTCCGGTTGCTTTCATATATTTATTTCTCCTTTGCCTGAATACTTCTTCCGTGCTATTGTTTGCAGCTTTGGGAAGAATATGCGGCGCACCGCCGAAAAAGCAAAAATATAAAGATATGTGTCAAGACAATTGACAATGACATGTCTATATTATATAATGTAGCGGCAGAGAAAAACATCGGCTGTGCGTGAGCGGCGAAATGCTTGAAAAATGTTTCTTTGTCAATAATTCGACTTTATTTTTGCATTTTTGACAAAAAAATCTGCAAATTTGCTCTTGATTATCGTGGGAATGAGTGGTAAAATAGTACCCGTGATGAGGACAAGCTGTCAGCATCCGCTATTTTTGCCCCAAAATGAGCGTTTTGATAAACAAGCGCCTTGAATTTGTAAAAATATGAATAGATCTGTAAAGAAAATCTGGAATGTGATATCCACCGTTCTGGTGGTTATAGTTGTCGTCGTTGCGCTGCTTCTTGTCGGCGCAAGATTGTTCGGACTGCAGGTGTATGCGGTGCTGTCCGGCTCGATGGAACCGACTTATCATGTCGGCTCCGTGATATATGTTGAGCCTGTCGATCCGAGCGAGATACAGGTCGGCGACCCGATAACCTTTGTGATGAACGAGGAGCTGACCGTTGCGACGCACCGTGTCGTGCGCATTGATGCGGAAAACAGCCATTTTTATACGAAGGGCGACGCTAATGAGAATCCGGACGCAGCGCCCGTGCATTTCAACAATCTTCTGGGCAAGCCCGTTTTCACGATTCCGTATCTGGGCTACATATCGAGCTATGTTCAGTCGCCGCCGGGGATGTATTATGCCATTGCCGTAGGCGTTCTGCTGCTCGTGCTCGTTTTCGTGCCGGATATGCTTGACGGCGGCAAGAAGAAAAAGAGCGGGAAGAGCGAGAAAAGCGATAACTGAGTTCAAAATGTGGGGGAGAACCCTTTTTGAAAAATAAAAAGTTATTTGATGACCGAAAGGAGAAAAATCAAATGAAGAAAAAACTCACAACCGTGCTGGCAATCGTTCTGGTCGTTGCACTGTCCGTGGCAGGCACCTATGCTTACCTGACCGACAAGACCGGCCCTGTCGTGAACACCTTCACCGTGGGTAATGTCAACATCGACCTCACCGAGAATACCGGCGAATTCTACAAGATGGTTCCCGGCACGACCATTAAAAAGGACCCGATGGTCACTGTCGAGGCTGACTCCGAGGCTTGCTGGCTGTTCGTCAAGGTCGAAAAGTCCGCTAACTTTGCTGACTTCCTGACCTGTAACATGGCTGAAGGCTGGACTGCACTTCCCAACGTTGACGGCGTGTTCTACCGTCAGGTAGCTGCAAGTGGTACTGCTCAGAACTTCGATGTTCTTGCTGACAATCGGGTCATTGTTAAGTCTGATGTCACCAAGGCCATGATGGACGGTCTCACCGACGCAACTCGTCCCACTCTGACCTTCACCGCATATGCTTGCCAGACTGCCGGCATTGACACTGCAGTTAAAGCATGGGCTGAAGTCGGCAAATAAGTAATCCGTAATTACATTACATAATTGTAATTAAAAAATAATCAAAGGAAAAAGGGAAAGGATTTCTAAAATGAAAAAGAAGATTCTCTCTATCGCACTCGTAGTTGCTATGGTAGCAGTCATAGCAGCCGGTTCTCTCGCATACTTCACCGACACTAAAAGCGCAGAGAACACCTTCACCGTAGGCAATGTCAACATCAACCTGATCGAGCAAGAGCGCGGCGAGAACGGTCTGCAGGACTTCACTCCGAACAAGAAGCTGTACCCCATCGTTGGCTCCGCACAGGGCGAGAAGGATGCCCTTGGCATGCCCACCGCAAAGAACTATGTTGACAAGATAGTCACCGTCAAGAACACCGGTTCTGAAGCAGCTTACATCCGTGCTTACTTTGCTATCCCCTCCGCTCTGGACAATGGCTATGAGGACTTCAATGCCGGCCTGAACGTCCTGCATTTCAACTTTGGCAACAAGGTTGTGAACGGTGCGGTTTCCTCCACTGAGGGTGCTGAGTGGATCTGGACGCACGGCGACAAGTGGAACTACTTCGAGACCGTAATGGACGGCATCAAGTACAACGTTTACTACGCAGATTACCGCACGGCTGTTGCTGCAGATGCTACCACCGAGCAGTTCATTCAGGGCGTGTACCTCGACAAGTCCTTTGACCTCCGTGATGGCAAGTGCTACGCCTTTGGCAAGGAAGTCACTCTTGACGACGGCTGGGATTGGAACAAGGTCTCCTGCCCTGTATTCGCTGTTGCTTGCCAGGCTGAGGGCTTTGACAATGCTAACGACGCTATGAATGCTGCATTCGGTGCTAACTTCAATCCTTGGGGCACTAAGGCTACCAACTGGCAGTAATTCCGCAATTCACAAAGCACTATACTAAAAACCCCAAAACCCTGCGGTCAATCTGACCGCAGGGTGTCGGTGGATATAAACGGCGGCGCAGCCGCCGTGATCCGCCGAGGAAGCATTTGCCCAGAATACGCAGAACTATCTGCGCATTTGGAGGTTATCCATGAAAAATAAAAGAAAAGTGCTGGTCATAAGCCTGATAGCTGCTCTTTTGGCGATTTGCGCACTGGGCACATCGGCGTATTTTACCGACCGAGGCACAGCAAAAAACATAATAACCACAGGCGGTGTTAAGATCGACCTTATAGAGACGGCCGCAATCGACGGCGAGAACGTCCCGTTTGAGGATGTTGTCGGCGTCATGCCCGGCAGTGAAGTCTCCAAGATAGTCGAGGTCAAGAACATCGGCGAGAGCGACGCATACATTCGGGTAAGCGTCGAAAAGGCGCTCGCATTGGCGGAAGGTCGTGAGGGTGGAGTTGACCTTTCTCTTGTCACGCTTGATTTTAACACCGAAGCATGGACTGAGGCGGACGGTTACTATTACTATAACTCGCCGCTCAAGCCCAACGAGACTACCGCACCGCTGTTCACCGCCGTCAGCTTTTCCGTTGACATGGGCAACCTTTATCAGAACAGCAGCCTGACCGTTAATGTGACTGCCGAGGCGACGCAGGTCGCCAACAACGGCGCAAGCGCACTGACCGCCAACGGCTGGCCACAGGCATAAAAAGGGGGCAGAACGATGAAGAAAAAATTTATAGCCCTCATTCTTGCTGTGATCATGACGGCCACCTGCGTCGGCGCCGGCGTGCTCAATTCTCCGGATATTCAGCTTGTAGATGTTGAAAGCGGTGAGAGTGTTTCCACCGTTGAGATTCCCAAAAGCGAGAGAAGCGAAATCGCTGTTGACTATGACGGCAGTGACCTTGCCTATCAGTGGCAGCTCTCGTCTGACGGCAAAACATGGATCAATGTCTATGGTCAGACCGAGGAGAGCATCAAGCTTTCCTATGCAATGGTCTGCAACATGCTGTCCGATGACGGCACCGCTCAGGTGCGCTGCATTGTCACGGACGCAGACAATAAGTATGAATCGAACACGGCCGAGGTGAGCTTTGTCGAGGATAAAGCCGTCTCAGCTGTTGATAATTCCGCAGCTGCAAAACCCGCTGCACCCGCAAAAGCAGCCCTCCAGCGCAGCAAAGCTGTACCGACCACTTTCGAAGGCGAGGTTAAAGAAACTATCGTTGTTACGATAAATTATGTCTTCGCAGACGGTACACAGGCTGCCAACCCTTGGACGGCCACCGTTGTTAAGGGCGAAAGCTTTGTTCAAGACGTTAAAAGCCCCAATGTAGTCGGCTATAAGCCTAACCAAGAGAAGGTTCATGTTGACACTTCTACGTATGATAAAGATACGGCTATTACCGTTACTTATCAGCCCGCAGAAGTTAACTTCACGGTCAGGCACTATCAGCAGAATGTCGGTAACGACAACTATACTCTTGTCGATACCGAGACCAAGACCGGCTATACCAAGTCTCCCGTAGGCGCAAACCTCGGAAAGAACTACGACGGCTTCTACGCTCTGCTTTACGATACAACGACTGAGATCGCAGCAGACGGCAGCACAGAGGTCGAGATCTACTACGACCGTTACTACTATCTGATGAAGTTCGATCTGGACGGCGGCTACGGCGTAGAGCCTATCTATGCTCGCTACGGCGCACCCATCAGCGTTGCTGGCCCCACCAAGCCCGGCTATACGTTCACCGGTTGGGACAAGGCAATCCCCAAGACCATGCCTGTTGATGGCGGTACTTATAAAGCAACGTGGAAAATCGGAGAATCCGGCTTTACCGTCGTGTTCTGGTACGAGAACGCCGATGACGACGGCTACAGTGTAGCCGGAACGTATACCCCCGCCGATGTAGCGCCCGGTACGCAGAAAAAGAGCGAGGACTACAAGGATCAGAGCTTTACCGGTCGGGACGACAAGCATTTTACCTATAACGCCGCCAAGGCCGAGACTGTCACCGTCAAAGGCGACGGCTCCACCGTTCTGAATGTGTATTTCACAAGAAATACCTATACGCTGACGTTTAAGGCCGGGAAAATGATTTGTGGGAAGACTGAACATAGACATAGCCATGATGAATGTTGCACAAAGAAAAAAGTGCATCTTCTGGGCACAATTTTTAGCCCTTGTAATTCAGATAAATGTCCCTATGGTTATGAGCACACCCACAGCAATTCATGCTACTCCGACTTGACCATCACCGCAAAGTATCAGGCAGACATCCATAACAACTTCCCCATCAAGGACGGGGATAAGACCATTTGGTGGACGGTGCCAAGCGACTGCGAATCGTTTATGTCTGGTACGCAGTTGGGCAGTATTGATACCATGCCGGGTGAAAATATTACATTTACAAGGGCGAGCGCTGATTCTGGCGCGGTGCTTTGGTATTATGTGGAAACATTAAATGGCGCAGCTGGGGATTATACGCACGGTGGAAAGAACTTCAAATTATACAAGAAAATCGATATTGAGCAATCCGGCTGGCTGACGTATACAGAAGAGTTCCACAACATTACCGGCTTCACTCAATGGTGGTCTGACCCGGCTTTTGATAAAATGGAGCAGGGAGGTACCACTTCCGGAGTGGAAAAAAACAACTACCTCTGCTACACCCGCAACAGCTACAACCTGAAATTCTACAACTACAATGCATATGTGGACGATAAGGGCGGCAGTGTACAGTACGAAGCACCGCTGAGTAGCTACGATTTTGTGCCGGGTTATCCCTCCGATCTTGAGCTGAATGCCTATCAGTTTGCCGGATGGTATACCACGGCCGACTGCTATGCCGGTTCCGAGGCTGACCTGAGCACCATGACCATGCCTGCCTCCGATGTGATACTCTACGCCAAGTGGGTCCCCAAGACTCACACGGTCAAGACATATCTGACCAAGGACGCAATGAATAGTGGCAGTGCTGAACTGAAAAATTGGACTGTAACTCACGGCTCAACAGTGACGGATCCTCCTGCAGACCCTGAACGAAAACCTTACAAGTTTGTCGGCTGGTTCTATGACGAAAACGGCACGGAAAAGGCATTTGACTTCTCCATGCCTGTCAACCGTGATCTGAACCTCTATGCAAAATGGAGCTCCAACACTCTCGTTGAGTACAAGATACATTATCGGCTTGAGGACGGAACTGAAATTGCACCCGATACTACGGGCTCCGGACTTGCAGGTACGACTAAGACCTTTGACGCAAAGGGCGGCACACAGCTTAATGAGGGTTATAAGACGGGCTACTTCCCCAAGACCAACAGCCATTCTCTGACTTTTGACATTGAAGGTAAAAATGAATTTACCTTCGTTTATGTCCCAAAGGATAAGGTCAAGTACACCGTTAAGTACCTTGAAAAAGGCACAGAAGCAGTTTTGCGTGAGGAGAAATCGGAAGAAACCAGCGATGCGGTCAAAACCGAAAAGTTTGAGTACATCAAAGGCTATGCACCCGATGCGTACCAGAAAAAGCTTGTGCTTTCTGCAGACGAGAACAAGAATGTTCTGATCTTCTGGTACACGAAGGATGATACTCATGCTCCGGTGCAGACCATTCATTGGATTCAGAACATCGTAGGAGATGGTTACACCGAGTATCAGTCCAGCACCAACCTCAACGGCGTGATCGGAAAGGAATATTCCGAACCACCGAGGGGTATGGACGGCTTCCGGTATGTAAAGGGCACTGCTGTGGCAGGAACGAATACAACGAATGTCACCGCGCCGAATGAGCCAAATGGTACGCTGACGGCGGAGGGCCTTGTCCTTAATCTCTACTACGATCGTAAAGAGTATGACTATACCTTCAGATTTATGGATAGTGGCACCAATCAACCGATTGCTCCTTCTGTTAAAGGTACGGCCCGCTATCAGGCACAGGTAACGGAGAGCGCAAAGACAATTGACGGCTATACACTCGTTAGCAGCGAAAATCAGTCAATCACGATAGGCACCGATGCAAAACAGAATGTAAAAACATTCTGGTACAAGGAGAAAACCGCTGTGATTAACTACGAGGTCGTCGGCCCAGATGGCTGCGGTAGCGTTTCTCGCACATCGGAAACCGTCAATATGGTGACCGGCACTGCAAACGGTTCAACCGCAACAGCAAGCAACGATACCTACAAGTTCGTCGGCTGGTACAGTGATGAAGCCTGCGAAAATGAAACTCTTGTGAGCAGTGATGCTGAATTTGTTCCCGAAAAGAGCGGCACACAACCTTGGCCTGCAAGCACCACCTACTATGCCAAGTTCGATTGGAATGTTGCCGACCTGACTATTAAGAAGACCGGCGCAGAAGCTATCGACAAATATCAGTCGTTCATCTTCCATGTCACCGGTGAAGACAAGGATATGTATGTCACCGTTCAGGGCAACGGCAGCGTTACTATCAAGGGTTTGACTGTCGGCACCTATACGGTCGAGGAAGTCACCTCATGGTCTTGGCGCTATAAACCCGATCAGGGCAGTAAAAATGTCGAGGTCAAGGGCGGTCAGAAAAACGAAGTGACCTTCAACAATAGTCGTACAAACGGTAGTTGGCTTAGCGGAGACAGCTGTGCTATCAACTCCGTACGCGGCAGGCACTGAGAAAGGAGCTGGAATAAATGAAATTGATTTCTACAAAAAGTTCCCGTTCCGGCAAGAGTTCTCACACGGCTAAAAAAGCCTCCGCTCTGACCATTGCAATAATTCTTATTCTTGTAATGGCCATCGGCGGCACGGTCGCATTTCTTGTAACGCACACCGATCAGATCGTTAACACCTTCCAACCCACCGATGTTACCTGCGAGATAATCGAGGATTTTAATGCGGATAAAACCGTCAAAACCTCGGCAGTCGTTAAAAACACCGGTAAAATTCCCGCATATATCCGTGTCGCAGTTGTTGCAAACACTGTTGACGCTAAAGGCAATATTACCGGTAAAGCAGATGTCAGAGATAAGCTGGAAAGCAGCGGCTGGACAAATGTCGGCGATTATTACTACTACAACAGTGTTGTTCAGCCAAATGAAACGACAGGAAACCTTCTTGCCAAAGACATTGACTTGAACGGCATTCAGGTCACGATCCTTGCAAGCGCAATTCAGGCGGAGCCTACAAATGCGGTGGCTGAGGCATGGGACGTGCAGTTTGACGGCAGCACATGGTCTGCTGTTTCCGGAACTTGATAAGGAGGCTTGAATGATGAAGAAAAGATTTTTAGCTATCCTTATGGTTCTGGCTCTGTGCCTGTGCATCGCTCCTGCAGCGTTTGCCGATTCGTCCGTCAGCTACAAGGGTAAGGCGGATAAGTTCGTGTTTGCCCCCGGCAGCGAGTATTCGCCCACCGATCTGTTTGTCAACTTCAAGGGCGTCATGCCCGGCGATCAGCTCAGTCAGCAGATCGAGGTCAGAAACGATGCGGCAAACAAGGTGAAGATCAAGCTGTACATGCGTTCGCTCGGTGCGAACGAGGGCTCGGAGCAGCTTCTTAGTCAGATGACGCTTAACGTCAAAGCTGCCGACGGCAGCGAGCTGTTCGCAGCTCCCGCCGATGAGACCGCCCAGCTCACCGATTGGGTGTGCCTCGGCACTTTCTACTCCGGCGCAAAGACTACACTCGATGTGGGACTGAATGTTCCTGCCGAGATGGGCAATGATTACGCCGAGAAGATCGGAAGCCTTGACTGGGAATTTGCAGTCGAGGAGCTTCCCGTTGAGCCTACCGACCCCGCCGGCCCCAAGACCGGCGATGATACACCTGTTGCACTGTACGCAGGCATATGCGCAGTTTGCGTTGGTGCGGTCGTGTTCCTGATCGCAACAAGAAAAAAGAAAGAGCAGTAAACCGATATAGCAAAAACCCGTTGCGATGCAGCGGGTTTTTGTATTATACTGATAGCATCAATTTTCGGAAGGCGATAAACCATGCGAAAAGTTATAAGAACCATTGTGCTCATCGTGTCCGTTGCGGCCTTTTGTTTTGCGGCATACAAGCTGTATGACTATTATTCGGAAATGAAAAAAGGCGACGACGCAGTCGAAAAGCTTAAAAATATTGCCGTTACCGAGCAGAATACCGCCGAAAAAGCGCCGATTAGCGTCGATTTTGCGGCGCTGCAGGCGGAAAATCCCGACATCATAGCATGGCTGTACAGTGAGGACACGCCGATAAACTACCCGGTCGTGCAGTCGAAAGACAACCAATATTACCTGCGCAGGCTCACCGACGGCAGTTATAATACAAACGGCACGCTGTTCATGGACTATCGTGATGCCGCCGATCTACGCGGCTTCAACACGATAATCTACGGCCATCGTATGAAGTCCAAGGCCATGTTCGGCACGTTGCCTGGCTACCTTGAAGAGGGCTATTACGCAGAGCATCCGGTGATGTACTTGCTCACGCCGGAGAAAAACTACAGGCTTGATATCGTGTCGAGCTTCCTCCTGCGTTCCGATTCGGACATCTACGCTCCGATAGAGACAAACGAGGAAAAGAAAGCATTTGTGGACAAGATAGTGGCCGATTCGGTGTTTAAGACGAATATCGAGTTCGGAACCGACGACCGATTCGTTTGTCTTTCGACTTGCTCGTATGATTTTAAGGATGCCCGCCAATTGGTCATTGCAAAAGTCACGGAGCTATAACGTCACTGAGCAATAAAAAATCCCCAATCGTTAAGATTGGGGATTTTTTCGCTTGTTTATAGTCCGTACTCTTCGGCCAGTGCCTTGAATGCGGGGAGCGAACGCTTGATGCGGTCAAACGGTACACAGTAGGCAAGGCGGACATAGCCGGGGCAGCCGAATGCGTCGCCCGGAACAACGAGAATGTCCTTTTCCATTGCCTTACGGCAGAACGCCTGCGAGTCGCCGCCCGGAGCCTTGATGAACAGGTAAAATGCGCCGTCGGGCTTGACGCAGGTAAAGCCCATGTCACTGAGCGCCGAGTATGAAAGCTGGCGATTATCGTCATACTTCGAGATGTCCGCCGTCACGCCGAGGCACTCGGCCGCTGCCTGCTGGAACATCGTCGAAACGCAGACATAGCCCAGCGCCCTGCCGGCGCCGCACACCGCCGCCCAAGCATTGTCGTGCTCTGCCATCTTCGGCGAGAGAGCAAGAAATCCTATGCGCTCGCCCGGGAGGGAGAGCGACTTACTGAACGAGTAGCAATACACGGTGTTGTCGTAGTACGCCGGAATGAACGGCACCTCGATATCGCCGTAGACCAGCTCACGGTACGGCTCGTCGGCGACAATGTAGATGGGGTGACCGTACTCGGCGGCCTTCTTGTTAAGCAGCTCGGCGATAGCCTTCACGCTGTCGGGCGAGAGCACCGCACCGGAGGGGTTGTTCGGCGAATTTATGATGATTACGCTCGTTTTCGGGGTGAGCTTTGCCTCCAATGCGGCAAGATCAACCTGAAAATCCTCGTCGCAGGGCACTTCGATAAGCGTGCCACCGGCCTGCTCGACATAGATCTTGTACTCGGGAAAGTACGGCGCGAGCACGAGTGCTTCCTCACCCTCGGACATGAGAGCGGCGAGAATGATAGCCAGCGCCGATGATGCGCCGTGGGTCATGTAAATGTCGTTGGGGGAATACTCAACGCCGAAGCTCTCGGTCAGATACTTTGCGACCGCCGCTCTTACGCTCTCGAGCCCAGCCGCCGGAGCGTAGGTGTGAAGCTCAATGGGGGAGACGGTCTTCATAAGTCTTTCGACTGCATCCAAAAACTCTTTGGGCGGCTCGATACTCGGACTGCCGATGGTAAAATCATAGACATTTTCGGGGCCGACGACCTTTGCACGCTCTGCGCCGTAGGCGGCAAGCTCACGGATGACAGCGCCGGAGCTGCCCCAAGTGATATACTTTTTCGGTATCATGCTTTTCCCTCCAAATAGCTTTTTAGATAATTTACAGCCTGCCTGTAGCCCTCGAAGCCGAGCCCCATGTAGGTTTTGATGCAGGCCATGCCCGCATATGACACCTGCCGGAACGCCTCGCGCTGGCTGACATCGGACAGATGCACCTCAACGGCGGGTATCGCCACCGCCTTGAGCGCATCCAAAATGGCAACGCTCGTGTGGGTGTAGGCTGCGGGGTTAATGACTATGCCGTCGATATTGCCGAAGGCTTGCTGAATGCGGTCGACTATGCTGCCCTCGTGGTTTGACTGGAAAATTTCACACTCAACTCCGGCATCACGGCATGCGTCCGAAACGAACTTCTCAAGATCCGAGTAGGTCTGCCTGCCGTAGATATCCGGCTCCCTTATGCCGAGCATGTTGAGGTTCGGGCCGTTGATAACTAAAAACTTCATTTTATCATCTCCATGATAGCGTTAACCGTGTCGTTAATATCGCCGTTATTGTCGGCTTTTATATCCGCAAAGCGCTCGTAGAGCGGAAGTCTTGCGGCGTAAAGCTCGTTTAGGTCGGAGCTGAGTGAAATGGGCCTGCCGTCACGGGCAAGCTTATTTGTGTCACGCTCTATCCACACGATGACGCCGTTTTGGTGCAGAAGCTCGTAATTATCCGCAACCGTGACAACGCCGCCGCCGGTCGAGATGATGTTGCCGCTGAGCTTGCCGACCTCGGCGGTGGCCTCGGTCTCAAGCTTGCGGAAGCCGGCTTCGCCTTGGGCGGCGAAAATCTCGGGAATGGTCACGCCCGCCTTTTCGGAAACTATCGTGTCCGTGTCAAATATCTTTCTGCCGAGCCTTTCGGCGAGCATGGTCGAGACGGCGGTCTTGCCGCTGCCGGGCATGCCGATGATGACGATGTTCTGCATCTGGTGTGACAGAACACGCTCAATGCGGTCTATCTCACTGTCGGGGATGCTCTTTCCCGTGAACAGCTCGCAGCTGCGCTTCGCCTGCGAAACAAGCATATACAGGCCGCCTGCGCAGGGGATGCAGAGCTTTTCCGCCTGCAAAAGCAGGGCTGTCCGTGCAGGATTATATACAACATCGAGTACGCCGCTGAGCTTGGGAAACTGCGTAAGATCAACGGCGGCTTTGCCGTTGTTGGGGTACATGCCCACGGGCGTGGTGTTTGCGATTATTTCGGCATCGGCGTGCTTTGCAATGTTCTCGTAGTTGTCCTCACCCTTTCGGGAGATGACAACGACCTCGCTTGCACCGAGATTTTTAAGCACCGCCTGAGCCGTGACGGAAGCACCGCCCGTTCCGAGAACGAGCGCCTTTTTGCTCTTTACCTCAATGCCGTTGTGCACAATGAGGTTTTCAAAGCCGAAAGCGTCGGTGTTATCGCCGTAGAGACTTCCGTCGGAGCGGCGGACTATCGTGTTCACGCTGCCTATCTGCGCTGCCGTCGGCGACAGCTCCGCACAGTAGGGCATGACAGACTTTTTGTATGGTATCGTGACATTCAGCCCGTCAAATTCGCCGCTTTTGAGGAAATCTTCAAGCTCCTCGGGCGATTTTTCAAACAGCTTGTATTCGTAATCGGCCAGCATGGAATGTATCTGCGGCGAGTAGCTGTGGCCGAGCTTTTCGCCTAATAGTCCGCACTTTAGCATCAAATCACCTCGCTGTAGCTGCCCAGATACTCGAACTGCTCGCAAATGTCCTGAATTTCGCCCATGAGCTGAACGAAGTTGGGCGAATAGACGGGGACATCGAGGTCAAAGTAGAACATGAACTCGAAGTCACGGTCGGGCAGGGGACGGCTTTCAAGCTTGTTGAGATTGATTCCGAGAGCGTAAAATCTCGACAGCGCCTTGTACAGTGAGCCGGGGGTGTGCGGCAGCACCATCATGAGGCTGGTGCGGTTTGCGCCCGGGTAAATTTCAAGGTTCTTGGAGATGCAGATGAAGCGGGTGTAGTTGTTGCCCTTGTCCTGAATGGACGAGGCAAGGCACTCAAGACCGTAGAGCTTAACACAGGAGAAGCTGGAGATGGCGGCGATATCGTGCCTGCCGGACTCAGCGACCATTCTTGCTGCCTCGGCGGTGTTCTCGCAGGCGATGACCTTAACGCCGGTAAGCGACTGGAGATATGCGCTGCACTGGCTTATGGCCTGCTCGTGGGAGTAAATTTCCTTAATGTCGGAAAGCTTCGTGCCTGGGAGGGCGAGCAGGTTGTGGTCTATCTTGATGCGCACACTCTTTATGATGCTGAAGCGGTGCTTCATCATGAGGTCGTACACCTTGTTGACAGAGCCTGCGGTGCTGTTTTCGAGGGGGATCACGCCGTAGCGGCACAGACCCTTTTCAATTGCGGTGAATACGGCCTCGAAGTTCTTGAAATAGAAGATGTTCGGATTGGTGAATACCTTGTCGCAGGCAAGCTGCGAATATGCGCCCTCAACGCCCTGACAGGCGACCAGGGGTGCGTTCGGCAAAAGCTGCGGAGTGTTCTTGATGGCGCTTTCTATCTCATCGCAGATAGCCGAATGTGTGCCGAGAAGTCTGTTTTGTCTGCTGCGGCTGAGCTCGAAAATGAGCGAATACAGCGAAAAACCGTACTCCTTGAGGTCGTCGGGGAGCTTTGCGGAAATGTCGGCAAGCTTTTTGCGCTCCCTTGCAGGGTCGTAAACGTTCATTGCGTTTTCTCTTTTATACTCTGCAACCTCGGCGGCAAGCTCCATGCGCTTGGCAAAAAGCTTGGTCAGCTCGTCGTCAACTGCGTCTATCTCGGTTCTTATCTCGTCAAGATTCATTTTGTGTCCTTTCGTTTTTCAAGCAATGCGTCGTAAACTGCGATGGCGGCCGCTGCCTCAACGCACGGCACTGCTCTCGGCACGATGCAGGGATCATGCCTGCCGTGCACGGTGAGCTTCGTATTCTCCATTGTGCGTAGGTCAACGGTGTCCTGCTCGAGGGCAATGGACGGCGTGGGCTTCACGGCCGCTCTGAACACGATGGGCATGCCGGTCGTTATGCCGCCGAGAATTCCGCCGCAGTTGTTGGTTTTTGTGATGATACTGCCGTTTTCCACGGCGTAGGGGTCGTTATTTTCGCTGCCGAGCATTTTTGCTGCGCCGAAGCCTGCGCCAAACTCAATGCCCTTAATTGCCGGTATGCCGAATACCAGCGAGGAAATGCGGTTTTCCATGCCGCCGAACATCGGGTCGCCGATACCGGCGGGGCAGCCTGATACCGCACATTCGATAACGCCGCCGACGGAGTCGCCTTTTTCTTTGGCACTCAGAATTGCGGCCTTCATTTTCTCGCCGCACTCGTCGTTGACAACGGGGAAGGGCTTGTCGGAAGTGGCGCAAATTTCGCCCTTATCGGAAATGCCGCCGAGCTCGGCAATACGGCTCACAACGCTGATGCCCTCGGCACGGAGCAATTGCAGGCACAGGCCGCCGACTATGCAAAGCGGAGCGGTGAGGCGACCGGAAAAATGTCCGCCGCCGGTGTAGTCCTGCGAGTTGTTGTATCTTTCGCCGGCAGTGAAGTCGGCGTGCCCCGGACGGGGCTTATATTTAAGCTCGGAGTAGTCGCCCGAGCGGGTGTTAGTGTTTTTGATCATCGCCGTGAGCGGAGTTCCGCAGAGTCTGCCGTCAAACAGACCCGAGATAAACTCGGGAGCATCGGCCTCGCTTCTCGGGGTCGAAAATTCGCTGCGGCCGGGGGCTCTGCGCTGCATAAATCGTGCAAGCTCGCTCATGTCCGGCTCAAAACCGGCGGGCAGTCCCTCAACCGTCACGCCGATGGCGGGGGAGTGCGACTGGCCGAAGATGGTGAATCTGATATTTCCGTTAAAGCTGCTGCTCATTGTCCGCACTCCAATCCGCTGAAATTTTCCCAAAACCGTGGGAACGATTTGTTCACGCACTCGCAGCCCGTGACCGTGACGGGTTCGGTGCAAATGCATGCCGCCACCGCCGCCGACATGGCGATGCGGTGATCGTTAAAGCTGTCGATCGTGCCGCCGTGCAGCGGCCTTCCGCCGTGAATGATCAGCCCGTCGGGAAGCTCCTCAACGGAAGCGCCCAAGCTGCAAAGCAGGGTCGCCGTGGTCATTAGTCTGTCGGACTCCTTGAGCCTGACTCTGGCGGCGTTTATAATATGCGTGTCGCCCTCGGCGGCCGCCGCCACAACGGACACGACCGGCACGAGGTCGGGTATCTCGGAAGCGTCAACCGTGCAGGCGGTGAGCCTGCCCTTTTTGACAGCGACGCTGTCGCCGTTGACCGCAACATCCGCACCAAAGCTGCGCAGAATGTCGATAATTTTCTTGTCGCCCTGACTTGTGTGCTCAGGGATGTTTTTCACCGTCACGCCTTTGTCGGACAAAGCGCCCATGCACAGGAAAAACGCCGCATTCGACAGGTCGCCCTCGACCGTGCAAGCCTCATTCAGGCGGTAGCGCTGATTGCCGGGTATGGAATATACATTATCATTTTTCGCAAACTCGATGCCCGACTGGCGCAGGGCATTTTCCGTCATGGCGATGTATGCGCTTGATTCGAGCTTTCCCGTGACGGTGAGTGTGCTGTCGGTGTTTAAAAGCGGAAGCGCAAACAGAAGCCCCGAGATAAACTGCGAGGACACATTGCCCGCTATCTCAAATTCTCCGCCCGTGAGCTTGCCGGAGCAGTGAAGCTCCGTGCCGATGCGCTCAAGCGTCATGCCGTGTTCGGTCAGCGCCTCGTCAAGCGGGCTAAGGGGACGCTCTGAGAGTCTGCCCTCCATTTTGAACACAACGCTTTCGCCCAATGCGCCGCACACGGGGATGAGAAAACGCAGGGTCGAGCCGCTTTCACCGCAGTGCAGGGCCTTGACCCCTTTGCTCGGCTTTGCGCACGGCTCAACACGCAAAACACCCTCGTGAAGCTCCGTTACATCGGCACACAGCGTTTGCACGCAGCTTGCCGCAGCTGCAATGTCCTTGGATATATCGCCGCAGTCGAGCGTAACGCCGCTTGCGCCCAGTCCGGCGCAAATAAGAAGTCTTTGTGCGTGCGATTTTGAGCTTGGGGCGGAAGTCATTCCGCAGCGCTGTCCGTTTTTGAGGGTGATGTTCATACTAACTCCTTAAAGCCAGTCCCGCAGAGCGTCAATGTCAACGCTCTCGATACGGCACGAGCCTATCTTCTCCGGCACGATCAGATGCATCTTTCCGCCGGAAATTTTCTTGTCCGCCTTCGAGGCTTCAAACAGCTCATCGGCCGTGAAGCTCGTCTCGGTCGGCAGGTTGTATTTTTTAAGTGTATCTATAATTATATCACGGCAGTCTGTGCCGCAAAAGCCCTTGTCGGCTGCCGCTCGGACTATCATAGCCATGCCGACGGCAACTGCGTCGCCGTGGTGCACGGCGTAGCCGCTGCATTTTTCAACGGCGTGACCGATGCTGTGTCCGAGGTTCAGAAGCATCCTCGTGCCACGGTCAAACTCATCCTCGTTGACAATGCGGCTTTTTATTCTCACGCAGCTTGCTATGACCGCTTCCTCATTGACCTTTATGCCGCCGGAGGACACCGTGTCAAACAGCTCACCGCCGGCCAAAACGCCGTACTTCACTATCTCTGCGCAGCCGCAGCGGTAGTCGGCATCGGGCAGGGTCTTGAGCGTGTCAGGGTCGCAGAAAACGGCAATGGGCTGATAAAAGCAGCCCGCCTGATTTTTGCCGGAGTTTAGGTTTATCGCAGTCTTGCCGCCGACGGAGGAGTCAACCGCCGCAAGCAGCGTTGTGGGTATCTGCACAAAGCTTATGCCCCGAAGATATGTTGCAGCGGCAAAGCCCGCAAGGTCGCCCGTTACGCCGCCGCCGAGGGCGACGAGTATATCCGAGCGGCTGACATGACTGTCGCACAGGAAGTTAAGAAGCTTACCGTATGTCTCAAGGCTCTTTGCCGGCTCGCCGCCTTGGTGGATAAAGTGCAGCACCTCAAAGCCTGCACCCTCAAGCGATGCCGTGACGGTCTCACCGTAGAGCGGGTAGGTGTTCGGACCGCTGACGATAACGGCCTTTGCGGGCTTGGTGAGCTTTGCCGTTTCTTCGCCGACACGAGCGATAAGCCCACGCTCGATGAGTACATTATAATCGGTTGAAGCGGAAACGGGGATGGATATCATCTGCCGTCGACCTCCTCCTTGCGCCGCCTGCCGTCGTCAAGAAGCTTTTCCAGCGTCTCAAAGTCGTCGTTTTTGACGGCGTCACGGTACTGCTCGAGCGCTGCAATGAACCAGTCGAGTTCGTTTAATATGCAGTCACGGTTTTCCAAAAACAGCTCCGCCCAAAGCTTGGGGTTGAGCCATGCGACTCTCGTCAGATCCTTGTAGCTGCCTGCGGAAAAGCCCTTGTGAGCTGCCGCCGTGGGGCTTTTGATGTAGGCGTTCGAGATGATGTGCGGCATCTGCGAGGTGAAGGCGATAAGCTCGTCGTGCTTTTCGGCGGTGGTCACGGAGATGCAGCCGAAGCCCACCGGCGCAAGCAGAGTCTTGACCCGGTCTAATAACTCAATATCGTCAAAAGACGGCGGTACGATGACCATGGGCGCATTGTGGAAAAGGTTTGCCCTTGCGTATTTGAAGCCCGATTTGTGCGTGCCCGCCATTGGGTGACCGCCGAGGTAGGTGAAGCCGTATTCCTCGGCGATGGGGAAGCACATGGAGCAGATCTTGCGCTTTGTGCCGCATGCGTCGATGACGACGGGCTTTTTGCCGATATGCGGAGCCATGCGTTTTAAAAATGCTTCGGCAGCCTCGGGGAACACGGCGATGATGACAAGATCGCAGCTTCCGATATTCTCCTCGGTGAGCTCGCCGTCGACTGCGCCGCTGAGCATTGCGAATCTGAGCGTGTCTTCAGTTCTGTTGCAGGCGAGGACTGTTTCGCCCGCTTCGTGGTAGGCTTTCGCAAACGAGCCGCCTATAAGTCCCAGTCCAACTATTCCGACCGTCATTCTGTCACGACCTCACGAATAGCGTTTACCGCCTTGGCAAGACTGTCGTACTCCTCGGGACGCAGCGACTGCGCACCGTCGCACAGTGCGTGCATGGGGTCGTTGTGGACTTCAATGATAAGACCGTCGCAGCCGGCTGCAACGCCCGCCAGCGCCATGGGTCGTACAAGTCTTGCAACGCCCGTTGCGTGGCTCGGATCAACGATGACCGGCAGGTGCGTAAGCTCGTGCAGCATGGGGACGACCGCAAGGTCGAGAGTGTTTCTCGTGTAGTCGTCGAAGGTGCGGATGCCGCGCTCGCAGAGGATAATCTGCTCGTTGCCGCCTGCCATGATGTACTCGGCACTCATGAGGAACTCCTTGATGGTGCTTGCAAGACCACGCTTTAGCAAAATGGGCTTGCGCAGCTTGCCGACCTCACGCAGAAGGTCGAAGTTCTGCATATTTCTTGCGCCGATCTGGATGACATCGACATCCTCAAACAGGGGAAGGTCGTTAACGCCCATGACCTCGGTCACAATGGGAAGACCCGTTTCCTGCTTTGCTATCTTCAGAAGCTCAAGGCCGGTTGCCTTAAGACCCTGGAAGTCGTAGGGGGAGGTCCTGGGCTTGAAAGCGCCGCCGCGGAGCATGTTTGCGCCGCTTGCCTTGACAGCCTTTGCGATGCCGACTATCTGCTCCTCGTTCTCGACCGAGCAGGGGCCTGCTATCATGACGAAGTTGCCGCCGCCGACCTTGACATCACCGACGGTGACGATGGTATCATCGGGGTGGAACTTTCTGTTGCAGCACTTGAACGGATCGGTCACCGTCTTGACGGAGTCTACGATATCGAGACTTGCAACGAGATCCTTATCCACCTGCGAAGTGTCGCCCACGAGACCGAGAACGGTCTGATAGCTGCCTACGGAGATGTGGACATCAACGCCCTGACTTTTCAGCCAAGCGATAAGCTGCTGCTTTTTTTCTTCCTTAGTTCCGTGCTTCAAAATTACTATCATTTTCTTTATCCTCCATAAGCAAAATAAAAAATGCGGCACAGACTATTCTGTGCCGCACGGAAATTCAAAAATGAACCCACTTGCTTTTGCGCATCACAAAACAGCCCTACTATTTTGGTAAGTAAAGCGGTAATAGTATGCGTAAAAGAAGAAGTTTTTCATGTTCAAATACCTCTTAAAAAGTCAATGCTTTTTACATCATGAAGTATAACAGCGTCTAAAAGCCGTGTCAACCAGTAATTATCCACAATTCCGACGGAATTTGCGGAAAACTAACTTGGCAATTTGCGCAATTACTTGCCCTGCTGGCGGCACCAGACCTTCATAACGAGCCAGTTCGGCAGCAGCTTCACGCCCAAGACCTGAAGCCTTACGGGGAAGCCGAGGATGGACACATTCTTGTTGCGCTTAAGATCCTTCATGGCCTTGGTGACGACCTGCTCGGCGGTGTAGTAGCGGTCATAATACTTAATTGTATTATCGTGCACTGCGTGGTCGAAAAACTCGGTCTTTATCCAGCCCGGGGCGACCGCCATGACATGGATGCCGAGAGACTTAAGCTCAACGCCGAGGGCACGGGAGAAGTTGAGAACATATGCCTTCGACGCACCGTACACATTTATATACGGCACCGGCTGCCACGAGGAGTTCGACGCCATGTTTATAATGTGGCTGCCCTTGGACATATAGGGAATGGCCATGTAAGTCACGGCGGTGAGCGCACGGTCGTTGAGCTCGATTATATCAAGCTGCTTATCCATGTCCATGTCCTTGAATACGCCGAAAAGACCGAAGCCTGCGGCGTTCACGAGCACACGGATATCCGGCGTCTCGGCCTCAAGCATTTCCTTCAAAACGGCGAAATTTTCACGCTTGCCGAGGTCAAGGGCGATAGGGCGTATCTTAGCCCTGCATTTTCCGGCAAGCTCTTCGAGCCGCTCCTTGCGGCGGGCAACGACCCATATCTCGTCAAGCTCAAAATCACGGTCTATCGCATAAACAAATTCTCTTCCCATGCCGGAGGATGCGCCGGTGATAAGTGCAATTTTCATCATAATGAGTCCTTTCAATTTTTCCTTTTGTGTATGCTCAGTCGTCCTCGCCGCCGCCGATAAATTCTCTTATCAGCGCATCGGGGGCAACCAAGCTTTCGTCTATCTCGCCGAAAAGCTGGATCGCGGGGAGAACGCTGCGAAGCTCGTCGTAGCGCTCGATGCCCTCGGGGATGGAGGAGAAAAGCTTCGTTGCCGTGCGGTTCATGACCGCAAGCTCGTAGGGAAACGACGAGTCGAACTGGTAGTTTGCCTTGTTCTTGAACGGAGAGATATACGCCTTTTCGCCGTGACGCACATTTGCCCACATACTCATCGTTGCGGCGGGGTCTGCGCCACGGAAGTTGTAGTCACGCACCGTGCGCCGCACAAGTCTGAACCATGTGCCCTTAAACACGACCGAGCCGTTGAATTCAACATTGCTGCGAGCCGAGATATAGAGCTTGAACGCCTCGGGGTGGCGCTCGGTTATCATGTCGTTGAGTGCATGGATGCCCTCGAACACGACGATCTCGTCCTTCTTGAGCTTGATGGACTTGGACGGTTCGAACATGCGCATCTGGCGGGAAAACTCGTATTTGGGCACATAAATGCGCTTGCCCTGAGCGAGCAGGTCAAAGTGCTCGTTCAAAAGCTCCATATCGAGACACAGGGGCGACTCAAGGTCGATCTCACCCTCGGCGGTGCGGGGGGCGGTGGCAGGGTCTACCGTCACAAAATAATCGTCCATGCCGACATAGTGGGCGTGCACGCCCTTGCGTTCCAGCTCCTCGCTTATCTTGCGAGCCGTGGTCGTCTTACCCGAGCCAGAGGGGCCGGACAGAAGAACGATGGGGCTGTTTTTCCTGTTCGCAATTATTTTATCTGCGGCGGTCTCGACACGCCTGCGGTAAACCTCGTCGCATTCCTCGATAAAGCCTTTGGGGTCGGCGACGGTCTTGAAGTTGATATCACTGAGCTGATATGCCATGTTCACTTCACCTTTCTGTAAAAATCTATGATACCCTGCTTATCCGAGCAGGTCTTTTCTATACCGGATATGTATTCCGTGGGGTACTTCGGGGCAAAAAGCCGGATGTTCCTGCCCGAGCCGGCCGAGACGAGCTTTGTCGAGCCGCCGCCGCCGACGGCGATTATCGAGCACAGCTCCTCCATGATGCAGACATTGTAGAGGTTTATATACCCATCCTTCGTCCAGCCGACATTCTCAAAGCCGCCGGACATGAACTTCTGGCGGTAGAGGTAATAGGGGGAGTACCCGCTTTCCCGCAGTGCAGCGCCGGCTATGTCGAGCATACGCCCGACCTCCGCTGCCGTGGGGAGCACACTTCCCTCAAGCGTTATGCGAGAGCCTTTCTTGAGCGAGAGCGTGTGCACCGTGATATTCTCCGGCGCAAGTGCGATGACTTTGCGAAGCGTTTCCTCAAAGCCTGCGACCGTGTCGGAGGTGAGCCCGGCTATAAGATCCATGTTCACCGCCATGCCGCCGACAGAGCGAACCTTCTCCAGTGCGTCGATTATATCCTGCGCCGTGTGCTTGCGGCCTATGGCGTCGAGCACGGAGTCGACCATCGTCTGCGGGTTTACGCTGACCCTGTCAACACCGTGGGACCTCAAAACACGCAGCTTCTCGGTCGTTATTGTGTCGGGGCGGCCTGCTTCGACGGTGTATTCACGCAGGTGCGTAAGGTCAAAGCTGTCGGATATCTTTGAGCAAAGCCTGTCGAGCTGCTCGGCCGAGAGCGTCGTGGGCGTACCTCCGCCCATGTATATTGATATGATATGCAGCCCAAGCTCGTTTACTGCCTTTGCCGCAGCGTCTATCTCCAGCATCAGCGCATCGAGAAACGGCGGGATGAGCTTCATGCTCTTTTGAACCGACTGGCTCACAAAGCTGCAATATGAGCAGCGTGTCGGGCAAAACGGGATGCCGACATACAGGCAGATGTCCTTATCGCCCAGGCTTCCTGCGACCGAGCGGGTCACGAGCGAGGTGTCACGGCATAGCTTCGCTCTCTCGGGGCTGACATCGTATTCTGTTATAAAGCGCCGTGTCGTCGTGTCGGGGTCACCCGTCTCATCAAGCATTGCGCAAAACAGCTTGCCCGGCCTCACACCGGTGAGCGAACCCCAGGCCGGGCGGCTGTGTCCGGAGCGCAGAGCGGCACGGTAGAAGGCATTTTTAATTATGCGGCTGCAAAGCCTGTCACGGCTGAGGTCATCTGCGGCAAGCTCGGCATTAAATGCCGACCGTCCGACAAACATTTTGTCGTCCTTGGCAATGCGGCATACGCAGGTTATAAACTTCTTTCCCTTGCGCAGACTCAGCTCGACCCTGTCACCCTCCGGCTTTCCCTCGGGGTACTCGGGGCGTTCGGCGGGATAGAGCGAGAGCATCATCTGCTCGGCTGCGTATTTATAATCATGTCCGATGAGATACAGCTTCACGGCAAAGCTCCTTTTGCAAAAACTTTTGCCATTATAACACACGGCGGCAAAATAATAAAGTGTGATACTCAAACGGATTTATCTGTACTACAAAATATAACCCCGTGCGAAAAATTGTAAGGGCAAACACAGCAAAATGCAAAAAACAAAGCAAAATTTTTGTGGAATTATACCGATTTGACCGATAGCATGTTTACAAAAAAACAAAATTGTGCTTAAATATATCTGTATATCGTGAACCAGATTGTCTGATATGGTTCAAAAACAGGAGGAAATGTTTTTATGGTTAGATTCTCAAGCAGAATGGACCTTCTCAAGGGTTCCGCAATTCGTGAGCTGCTGGCACTGGCCAACAAGCCCGAAATTCTTTCTTTCGCAGGCGGCATGCCCGCACCCGAGCTGTTCCCTGTCGACAAGATCAAGGCAGCTACCGATGCAGTGCTGAATGAGGCCGGTCGGGTCGCTCTCCAGTACTCCAGCACCAACGGCTTTGAGCACTTCCGTCAGCAGATCGCTGATCGCATGGAAGCAAAGCTCAACATCAAGACCAGCGCAGACAACATCCTCGTGACCTCCGGCTCACAGCAGGGTCTTGACTACTCTGCCCGTGTTTTCGTCAACCCCGGCGACACCGTCATCATCGAGAGCCCGTCCTACCTCGGCGCACTTAACGCATTCAAGGCCTGCGAGCCCAACTTCGTTGCTATCCCCACCGACGGCGACGGCATGATCATGGAAGAGCTCGAAAAGGTTCTCGCAACCGATAAGACCGTCAAGATGATCTATGTCATCCCCGACTTCCAGAATCCCTCCGGCCGTACATGGCCCATGGAGCGTCGTGAGAAGTTCATGGAGATCATCAACAAGTACGAGATCCCCGTCATCGAGGATAACCCCTACGGCGAGCTGCGCTTCGAGGGCGAGTACCTGCCCGCACTCAAGAGCATGGACACCAAGGGCCTCGTAGTCTTCCTCGGCACCTTCTCCAAGATCCTCGCTCCCGGCTACCGTCTCGGCTGGGTCTGCGCCGACGGCGAGATCCTTGCTAAGTACAACTTCCTTGCTCAGGCAGCTTCCCTTCAGGCTTCCACAGAGGCACAGCTGGTCGTCTCCAAGTTCATCGATATGTACGACCTTGACGAGCATGTTGCAGCAATCAAGGATTGCTACCGCAAGCGCCGTGATGTCATGATGGCTACCATGGAGCGTGAGTTCCCCGAAGAGGCAAAGTTCACTCACCCCAACGGCGGTCTGTTCACTTGGGTCGAGCTTCCCGAGTACATCAACACCAATGAGATGGCTAAGGAGTGCCTCAAGCGCAATGTCGCATATGTTCCCGGCGACGGCTTCTTCCCCGATGCAGGCCACAACAACTGCATCCGCCTGAACTATTCCTGCATGCCCGAAGACAAGATCGAGGAGGGCATGACCATTCTCGGCCAGGTCATCAAAGAGTACATCAAGAAGTAATTTCTTAAATATTTCAAACAGGTCAGACTCTTGTCTGACCTGTTTTTCCTTTAGCTGCCGTAAGCTGACCCCTCCAATCGTCTGTCGGTGTGCCCTTTCGGTGCATTTAGACTTAACTGGCTATACTTGATTTTGAAAAAGTTTAGACACTATGAAGAAAAGTGTTGCAAAATGCGGGGCAATGATATATTATTAACACAGTCAGCAAGATTGCGCCCCCCGCAGTCGGCTCCCGAGGTCTTACGGTCTCGGGAGTTTCCTTTTTCCTTGTAAAAGAGAATGCATTGTGCTAAAATATGCACATCTTTTAGAATGAAAAGGAGCAATACCATGGAAATAGGAATCAAAGGCAGAGCAGAGACTGTCGTTAATCACGAGAATACCGCAAAGTTCGTCGGCTCCGGCGAGCTTGAGGTTTTTGCAACCCCGCAGATGATCGCTCTCATGGAGCAGGCGGCAGCTTCCTCCGTTGCAGGCGAGCTTGAGGAGGGCCAGGGCACTGTCGGCACGCTCCTGAATGTCAGCCACGACGCTGCTACCCCGCTCGGCATGAAGGTCTGGGCGGAGACCGAGCTTGTCGAAGTTGACCGCCGCAGGCTCGTTTTCGATGTCAAGGCCTACGACGAATGCGGTCTCATCGGCCAGGGCAAGCACGAGCGCTTCATCATCCAGAACGACAAGTTCCTTGCCAAGGTCAACGCAAAGGGTGTGAAGTAAATGAAGAAGTTTATAGTTCTCATCGGCAACTACGGCTCGGGCAAGACCGAGATCGCCATAAACCTTGCCGTGAACTCAGCCGCAAAGGGGCTCAACACGCTGGTCGTCGACCTTGACAAGGTCAATGACTATTTCCGAATGTCCGACCGTGTCGAGCTTTTGAAGGAAAACCATGTTAACCTCGTTTCCCCGACCTTCGCCGGTCAGGGAGTGACACCCAGCAATATGTCCGCCGCCGTTGCCTCGGCGTTTGCCGGCGACTGGGATCTGTGCATCTTCGATGTCGGCGGCGATGCAGCGGGCGCAATGTCGCTCGGCCGCTATCATCCCGATTTTGCGGCGCTTGAGCCGGGACAGCTTGAGGTGTACGACATTGTCAATGTGTTCCGCCCCATGTCCGAGAGCCCCGAGAAGATCATAAAGCTCAAGGAGGAGATGGAGGGCTTTGCCCGCCTTCAGGTCACCGGCTTTGTCAACAACTCCAATCTTCTCAACTACGCCAGCGCCGACGATATCCGTGCCGGCTACGATGTGCTCAAGGTTACCAGCGAGATGACGGGCATCCCGGTTGCACACACCACCGGCAGAAAGAAATTCATCGAGGAGTTTCTTGCCGACGGCAGGGACGAAAAGTATATCGGCGAGCCAATCGGGCTTGAGACCTATATGCACAGGTCTTGGGAAGCGTTTACGAACCTCGGCTTATAATCAAAGAAAAAAACCGTAATGTCAACAGACATTACGGCTTTTTCAGCCCTCCATGATGTGGAGCGAACGAATTTCCCGGTTTTCGATGTGGCTTTGCACATCGAATGCGTGCGGCTCAAGGTAATCCCAGCTTCCGCAGGTGAGCTTCTGCGCACGCAGCTCGGCAACGACTTCGGCGCATATGTCCTCAATGACCTCGGCCTTGAGCTTAGCACCGTCGTCGGTGTTTTCGGCGGTGAGCAGAAATTCAAGCGCATCGGCAAGACTGCCGAGCCTCGGCAGCTCACGCATCGCTCTGAGCAGCCATTTGTAGTATGGCGCATGACGGCGGTTTAGCAAAAACACGCATTCGGCGGCATTTTTCACAAATTCGCTCAGCGCAAGCATCGCAGCGCCCGGCTCTTTGTGCCCAAGGCAGCGGGAGTAATTGTACTGCCCCGACTGCGCCATGAAAATGAGCCGTGCGGCAAGCTTCTTGCGCCGCACATCCTCTGGCATGCCGTTTGCAATCTCGTTTCGTATGCGGCTGAACCGGCCCAAATCGTCACGGAACACCTCGCCGTTTACCGCCTCGGCAAACGCAGTCGACGGTGTGTACAGCCAGTCCTGCCAAGCATGCGGTGCATCGGCCGAACCGATGGTCCGGCGGTAAAAATCGCTTATGCGCATGACGCCCGTGCCCGGCAAGCCGAGTGCGGAGTGCTCCGTTTCATCGGCGCCGACAAGCTCACGGTAGGCACGGCTGAGCGCCACGCCGATCTTTGCATCGTCCTCGTCGGTCAAAAACAGGCAAAAGCCCTTGGTAAAATCGTGGTCGCGTGAGATAATGTCGTCATAACCGAAGCACTGCGAGCCACGCCCCACGAGCCCGACGGCAATGCGTTCCTCGTATTCGGGGAAACGCTCGTGTATGAGCCGCGCGCCACGCTCGGTGTATATTTTTTTAGCTTCCGTCAGTCCGTTCATAGCTTGTACCCAAAATGCTCAAAGGTCGGCAGACACTTCGAGACGGTGAAATCGTAGTAGCCGTCATGCGGCAGGGTGGGGGAGTGCAGGTTGTCTTGCGCCAGCTTGAGCGCCTTTGCGATATCCGCCTCACGCCCCATGCGCTCGTAAAGCTCCGCAAGGTTGCAGTAGGTGACGGCGAGCTCGTTTTCCGGCGTGTCGCAGTGGGCGATAACGCCCAGCGCCTTCTTGTAGTAGCCCTCGGCGGTGTCATACTCGCCGATGTCGGCGTACGACAGCGCCATGTTGTTGTACAGCCCGCCGAAGCGGTAGTCCATCGGATCAAGCGTCTGCGAATACACCCGACAGGCCTGCACGAACATGGGTATCGATTGCTCGGCCATGCCGTAGGCCTTGAGCGTGGTGGCGGCATTCAGAATTATCGTTGCGCCCGAGACGGTCGAACCCAAGCGGTGCTCACGAATGAGCTCCAGCCCACGCTCCACCGCAGCCATTGCGGCGGCTTTATCGCTCGTGCGGCGGTGAAAGCCCATGAGCTCACTTTGCAGCGTAAGCTCCGTTCGCCAGTCGCCGGCCTCCTGCGCCTTTTGACACCAACGGTCGAGATATTCGCCAGCAGCGGCGTCGTCGCCGGAGAACAGGAGCTTATCCAGCCCCGCTATGATGCCCTTAGTGTCAAGACTTTGCGCACATGGCGCCGCATCCGGCACGCCCGTGTACATGGAAGCGTCAAAGCAGCAGGCAGCTTCGTTAAACGACATAAAAATCAACCTCATTTCGTTATAATCTTATCATTAAACACGATTCAAGACAGTAGCAAATTCTACACCTGCTGCCGATAAGAAGTTCATCTTGAAAAAACTGCTTTCCGTTGTGACCGCAATTGCGGTCGCCCTTGCGCTGCTCACGGGAGCCGCCGCCGTGCCGACGATAGTTATAGCGTCAACTTACCAAAAATAAAGCTTGACTTTACACGAAAACTGAATTATAATATGCAAGCTGATTAGTCGGCGCAATTGCATATTTTTTTACTCGGAGAAGTCGCGTAGTCCGGCCGAGCGCGCACGATTGGAAATCGTGTATACCCCATAAGGGTATCGAGGGTTCGAATCCCTCCTTCTCCGCCAAAAATCCCGTACGACAGTGCGGGATTTTTACTTTTTCACTCTTCTATCCGTCCATTTTTCTTGACAAGTTTCGGTGTTCGGTAGGAGAGAGCGCCCGCAAAAAAGCCTGTGGTCACGCATGACCACAGGCTTTTACTTGTTTAAACTATATCTTCATGCAGACAGCCCATGCACGCCAGATGACGGTACGCAGGTTGCCGATGGCGACACAGTCGCCGACACGGTAGGCCTTCTTGTTGTTCTTGCCGCCGACGGGGGTGGGAACAAAGCCGATGCCGTTGACGACGCTGTCACACTCGACGAAGGTCGTCTCGCCGGTCTGAACATTCTTGACGGTGCAGCCCTTGTCGGTTATCTCGGTGACGGTTGAGTGCAGGTAAACGGGGACCTTGTGGTACTCCATTGCGTCACGCAGATACGAGGTGTTTGCAAGGCAGGTGGCCTGAGCGGCGACGAGGTCGCCGGCGTACTCGACGATTATCGGGTGCTTGCCGTAGTTGAGCAGCATGTCGTATGCAGCCTCGCAGGAGGACTGGCCGCCGCCGATAAACAGCACCTTATCGCCGACATCGACCTTGTCCCTGAGCACCTGAGTAAAGGTGAGGGTCTTTTCGAAGCCCTTGATGGAGGGCATGGTTCTGGGAACGGAACCGCTTGCGACGATTATCTCGTCAAAGCCGTGCAGAGTGCCGAGGTCGTTGACCTCGGTGTTGAGACGGACATCGATGCCTTCCTTTTCTATCTCGTTGAGGTACCAGCGGATGAGCTCCTTGTCGTTTTCCTTAAAGGTCATTGCCGATGCGGTGAGGAACAGACCGCCGAGCTCGCCGCTCTTTTCAAAGATGGTGGGGATGTGGCCACGCTGCTTGAGCACGAGAGCACACTCCATGCCGCCGATGCCGCCGCCTATGATGGCGACCTTCTTGGGGTTCTTTGTGGGCACTATCTTGTAGCGGTTATGCTGCATGGTCGTGGGGTTCAGGGCGCAGCGTGCAAGATGCAGCGAGTCGCCCAGATGCTGCACATTCGGAGTGCCGGCATACTTCGCCATGTTGAAGCAGCCGTTGTGGCAGCGGATGCAGGGCTTGATCTCGTCCTCACGGCCTTCCTTGATCTTGTGTATCCAGTCGTGGTCGACAAGATTCTGGCGAGCGATGGCAACTGCATCGAGCTTGCCTGCCTCGATCTCCTCGGCTGCCTTGACCGGATCCATGCGGCCTGCGCAGACGACGGGCTTGTCGGTAAACTTCTTGATGTGCTCGACATACTCGAGGTTGCAGTTGTCGGGCATGTACTGAGGCGGATGTGCCCAGTACCATGCATCGTAGGTGCCGTTGTCGCAGTTGAACATATCGTAGCCTGCGTCGGAAAGGTACTTTATCGCTCTTTCGGACTCCTCCATATCACGGCCGAACTCCTTGAAGTCGGTCTCGTAAGGCATTGCGCCCTTGCCCCAGTCCTTGGTCTTGGAGACAACGGAGTAGCGCAGCGAAACGGGGAAGTCATTGCCGCAGGCAGCCTTTATCGCCTGAACTATCTCAACGGGGAAGCGGTAGCGATTTTCAAAGCTGCCGCCGTACTCATCGGTGCGGTAGTTCATGTTGGAAATGGTGAACTGGTCGAGCAGATAGCCCTCGTGGACTGCGTGGATCTCAACGCCATCGACACCGGCATCCATGAGCTTCTTTGCGGTCTTTGCAAATGCGTCGACCTGGTCGTGGATCTCCTGTATGGTCATCGGGCGGGACTTGATCTCCTCGTACCAGCGGTTGGGGGTCGCAGAAGCGGAAGCGGTTATGTAGTCAAGGTCTGCGATCGGGCTTGCGATCTTGCCGAGAAGCGGGTTTTTAAGCAGCATTACCATGGGCTTTGTGATAGCCATGGAGCGGCCCATACCTGCGGCCAGCTGGATAAACAGCTTCGAGCCGGTCTTGTGGAACTCCTTCATGTAAACTTCAAGATCCTTGAACATCTTGTCGTTCTGATACAGCCAGCGACCGAGAATGGGATCCTTGATGCACTGCATGCCGGGCAGGATGAGACCCACACCGTCCTGCGCACGGTTGAGCAGGAAATATGCGGCCTCCTTGTCGAGGTGGCTCGGCTCCATCCAGCCGAACAGAGATGTGCCGCCCATCGAGCACTGGACGATGCGGTTGGGGATCTCCACATTGCAGATCTTCCAGGGCGTGAACAGGGCATTGTACTTTTGATTCATGTTTTGCTCCTTCCTTTATTTGACCATTACACCATAAATGTCAGTTTGTATGACATTTATGGCTGTTAAACGGCGGAGCTTCCACAGGCAGCTCCGGAACCCGTTGTTTATAAATTTTTTGCCGCAAACTGCTGCGTGAACATGTCGCACATGGCACGCAGACGCAGGTGCGCATCTATCTCGTTTGCACTTGGCACGCCGATGGTCAGGCGCTGCATCATGCCGAGTATAGAGTCGTACGCGTTATAATAAAGCTGCCTGATATCCGCCTTCGGGTCGACCGTGCCGTCTTTGAGCCCCTTCTCAATGGCGACGGAAAGGGGACCGGAGTGCTCCTCAAAGCGCTCGGGCGGGCGATTTATCACCCTTTCGTTTTTTCCGGCGCTGTACAGGGCGATCTCGGCATCAAGCGAAAATCTTATGCCCTCGGGGTCGGTAAACAAAATATTTGCATAGCTGTTGAGGATAATTGATATCTGCTCTATGCCGCTGAGATCTCTGTAGTCATGCATACTGAGCTCACGGCTAATGTGCTCCTTCGTGCGGTTCCAATAGCAGAAGGCGGCAGCGATGACGATATCGCTCTTTGCCTCAAAATACCTGTAGATCGAGCGCTCCGTGAGCCCCACCGCCTTGGCGATATCCGCCACCTTGGTATTTGCAATGCCGTTTTTTGTAAAGCAGTCAAGCGCTTTTTCGGAAACGAGCTGAATGTTTTTAGCTCTGACTTCTTCAAGAGACATATGTTAACTCCAAACGAAAATGTCATATCAACTGACAGGTAGCATTATACACTTAATTTAGTTTTTTCGCAAGGAAAATAATTATTTTTTTCACATTATTTTTTCCTTTTTGCATTTTTGCTCTCGGCAGCTATAATAAACACCAAGACCTCGTGGTAATATTATCACGAGGTCTTGGTGTTTTATTATTTAGCGTTTGCCGCGAAAAAATGTATGGAAGTATATAAAATCAAGATGCAAATCATGCGAATTTTGCGGGCAGACGATTGATTTAACCACAAACGACTGGTAAAATGTAAGTGTCAAAGCGGTTAAGGGCAAGGAGGCATCATGGCATCAAACATAGATTTTTTGAACTTCGTTTTGGAGCAGCTGCCGGAGCCAAAAAAGAAGAAGCAGAGGAGATAAGATGTACAAGCTTTTGATAATCGAGGACGACGAGGGCATAGCGCAGGGCATAGCAGCCTGCGCCCAAAGCTGGGGCATGCAGCCGCAGTGCGTGCGGGATTTCCGCAATGTCATGGCGGAGTTTGCCGAGTTTGAGCCGCACCTTGTGCTGCTGGATATCTCGCTGCCGTTCATGAGCGGCTACTACTGGTGTCAGGAGATACGCACAGTAAGCTCCGTGCCCGTCATTTTCATATCCTCGGCCGCCGACAACATGAACATCATCATGGCCATGAACATGGGAGCCGATGATTTTATAGCCAAGCCCTTTGACCAGAGCGTGCTCATCGCAAAGATTCAGGCGATACTCCGTCGAGCCTACGATTTCGGGGCATCGGCACCCGTGCTTGAGCACATGGGAGCGCTTCTTAACACCGGCGACAACAGCCTGAGCTACAACGGCGAGCGGGTGGAGCTGTCGAAAAACGAGTACCGCATCCTACTCACACTCATGCAGAACAAGGGCAAGGTCGTCAGCCGTGAAAAGCTCATGGAGGCACTGTGGGAAACGAACAGCTTCGTTGACGAAAACACGCTGACGGTGAATGTCGGCAGGCTGCGAAAAAAGTTGGATGCTGCGGGACTTAAGGATTTTATCGGCACAAAATTCGGCGTGGGCTATATAGTCGGGTGAGCGCATGAGATATTTTGCATCATATGTAAAACAGCATATACCTGCACTTTTGGCGTTCGTTTTGTGCGCTGCGCTTTATGCGGTGACATTCGTGTTCTACCGCTTCCCACTCAAGGCGGTCATATACCCTACGGCGCTGTGCTTGGTGCTGCTGCTGACCTTTGCTGCGGCGGATATCGCAAGGACGAAGAAAAAGCACACCGAGCTTGAGCGGATAAAGGACTTTGATGCAAAGCTTGCCGACACCTTCCCCGAAGCCGGAGGCATCATTGAGCGTGACTATCAGGAGATAATCCGCCTTATGCGTGAGCAGCACGAGGCAGCCGAGCAGAAGTATGAGCAAAACCTGCGTGAGACGATGGATTACTACACCGTGTGGGTGCATCAGATAAAAACGCCGATAGCATCCATGCGCCTTACGCTGCAAAATATCGATACCGCCCAGTCGCGGCAGCTCCAATCCGAGCTCGGGCGCATAGAGCGCTATGTCGAGATGGTGCTGACATTCTTGCGTCTCGGTTCTGACTCGACCGATTATGTCATAAAAGAGCACGAGCTTGATGATATAGTCATGGGAGCGGTCAAAAAGCTTGCGGGCGACTTCATAAATAAGCGCATCAAGCTTGAGTACACCGAGCTCAATGTGGAGGTGCTCACGGACGAAAAGTGGCTGGCATTCGTCATCGAGCAGGTGCTGTCCAACGCCCTTAAATACACGCCCGAGGGCACGGTGTCCGTGTACCTCGAGCGCCCCAAGACCCTGTGTATCCGTGACACCGGCATCGGCATTGCGCCCGAGGATCTGCCAAGGGTGTTTGAAAACGGCTACACCGGCTATAACGGCCGCAGCGACAAGAAGGCCAGCGGCATCGGCCTGTACCTATGCAGGCGCATATGCAATAAGCTCGGTCACACGATAAGTGCCGAATCAAAAGCGGGCGAGGGGACGGTCATACGCATCGGCCTTGACAAGAAAAAGCTTGAGATCGAATGATTGTGACAAAAGCGTAAGATTTGAAAGGGAAATTGTAAGCTTATTCGATGGAGCTGCGGTTTCCCTTTTGCTATATTATTATCAGAAACTCAAACGGAGGTTTTTGAAATGAGCTTACTCGAAGTAAAAGGGATCAGGAAGATCTACAAAACACGCTTTGGCTCGAATGCGGTCGAAGCCTTGAAGAATGTCAATTTCAGCGTCGAGGAGGGCGAGTATATCGCCATCATGGGCGAATCCGGCTCGGGCAAAACGACGCTTTTGAATATCCTTGCGGCGCTTGACAAGCCCACGGCGGGCTCTGTTCTGCTTGACGGCAAGGAGCTTGCGGATATAAAGGAATCGGCGGTTGCGCAGTTTCGGCGTGACAACCTCGGCTTCGTGTTCCAGGAGTTTAACCTACTTGACAACTTCACCGTCGAGGACAACATCTTTCTGCCGCTGGTGCTGGCGGACAAGACCTATGACGAGATGCACAGCCGCATCGTTCCCATCGCAAAGGAGCTCGGCATCGCAGAGCTTCTAAAGAAGTACCCCTATGAGATATCCGGCGGTCAGAAGCAGCGTGCCGCCGTTGCAAGGGCGCTTATCACCAATCCCCGCCTCATCCTGGCCGATGAGCCGACCGGTGCGCTCGACTCCAAGGCGACAGACGAGCTGCTGAGAATGTTCGGCAAGATAAACCGCTCCGGTCAGACCATCCTCATGGTCACGCACTCGGTAAAGGCCGCAAGCCACGCCTCCCGTGTGCTGTTCATAAAGGACGGCGAGGTGTTCCACCAGATCTACCGCGGCGAAAGCAGCGATGAGCAGCTTTATCAGATGATATCCGACACCCTTACTATGCTGGCGACAGGCGGTGAGCAGGCATGAAGGCACTGTTCTACCCCCGTCTTGCGTGGACGGGCATAAAAAATAACCGCCGCCTTTACCTGCCGTATATCCTGACCTGCATCGGCATGGTGGCAATGTTCTACATCATGCTTTCACTGTCCACCGGAGAATTTCTGGATAAAATGCGCGGCGGCACGACCCTCGGCAGCGTGCTCGGCCTCGGTGCGGGCGTCATCGGTTTTTTCGCCGTGCTGTTTCTGTTTTATACAAACTCTTTCCTCATCCGCAGGAGGAAAAAGGAGTTCGGCCTGTATAACATCCTCGGCATGGGCAAGCGCAATATCGCAAGAGTGCTTTTTAGCGAAACGCTCATCCTTGCGGCCGTGTCGCTCGTGTTCGGCCTTATCCTCGGCGCTGCGCTGTCGAAGCTTGCCGAGCTCGGTCTTGCGTACTTTGTCGAGTCTGACGCAGGCTATGACTTCACCGTCTATCCGACGGCGATGGGCTACACCGTGCTGCTGTTTGTCTGCATTTTCCTTCTGCTGTTTTTTAAATCGGTAGGGCAGGTCGGTCTGTCCAACCCCGTCGAGCTTCTGCACGGCGAAAGCGTCGGCGAAAAGCCGCCCAAGGCAAACTGGGTATTCGGCGTTCTCGGCATAGTCATTCTCGCCGCCGCCTACTACATTTCGGTCACCATCGAGCAGCCCGTTGCTGCCCTCGGCTGGTTCTTTATTGCGGTGCTCATGGTCATTGCGGCGACCTACCTGCTTTTTATCGCAGGCTCAGTGCTGCTGTGCCGCATTTTGCAGAAAAACAAGCGCTATTACTATAAGCCGAACCACTTCGTCTCCGTGTCCTCGATGGCATACCGCATGAAGCGCAACGGAGCGGGTCTTGCCTCCGTCTGCATACTCATCACCATGGTGCTCGTCATGATAGCCAGCACCTCCTGCCTTTACTTCGGCAAGAATGATGTCCTCAGATCGCAGTATCCGCACGACTTCAATTTCACAGTGGACTTCGATACTCTTGATGAAGTGACGCAGGAGAATATCGACAAAACGAAGGCGGGGATAGATGCTTTCATGGATAAAAACGGCGGTATCAGCTTCGGCATCTGCGGCAAATCCGACAGAGTGACGGGCGAGCTCAGGGACGGCGTTTTCTACATGGGCGACGATGTCTATGACCCCGAACACTCGACATTTTTGTACATCATCGACCTTGCCGACTACAACAGGAACACCGGCAGCAGCTACCGCCTTAATGACGGCGAGGCACTGGTGTTTGCAAGCAGCCGGACATACGATCATGACACCATCCGCATTGAAGGCGGCAGGGAGTACAAGGTCGTAAAGTCCGAAGGCACCATCGATTTTATCCGTGACACGGACATGCTGGGCTTCAGCGCCGTTTACATCGTCGTACCGGACTTTTACTCGTCGGCAGAGGATCTTTTGCAGGCTACCGAAAAGCAGGGTGTGTCCCAGCCTTGGCTTCAGTGGCGCTATCAGTTCGACAGCCCCGCAGATCACGACAAGCAGGTGAAAATCACGAGCGAATTATTCAGCGCCGCTGCCGAAATTACCGCCGAGACGGCCTCCGACGGCTTCGGGCTCGGCAGCATGGCCTCGGCAAGGGACGATTTCTACGGCTCGTTCGGCGGCCTGTTCTTCCTAGGCATCATGCTCAGCATCGTGTTTATCATAGCCGCCGTCCTCATCATTTACTACAAGCAGGTCTCCGAGGGCTACGAGGACCAATCGAGATTTGAGATAATGCAGAAGGTCGGCATGACCAAAAAGGACATCCGCAAAAGCATAAACTCGCAGATGCTCACGGTGTTTTTCCTGCCGCTGCTGTTTGCGATAGTCCACCTCGGCTTTGCCTTCCCGATGATAAACAAGCTTCTTTTGCTCTTCGGACTTGATAACCTCGGCCTGTTGCTTTTGACGGCGGCAATAAGCGCACTGGTTTTCGCCCTGTTTTACATCATCGTCTACCGTGTGACATCCAATGCTTACTACTCCATTGTCAGCGGCGCAAAAGAGTGATTTATACACATTCGTGTCCGGTGTCAAATTTTTGACGCCGGACATTTTTAACGCTTGGAAATATGAGCTAATTTAATTACAAAAAACGAGCAAATATGAAAAAATGATTAAAATTAGCACCTATAAAATAATTGATTTTACCCAAAATGTGTGTTATACTCTTAGCGGTGTTGTGTAAACAGCTACTTTTCATCTCGTAAACGTTGGGGGCGCCGGTCGAGGAGGACCGGGGCGTCATCGTGAAATAAAGAATTACATTTTTAGAAAGGATGTATTAAATGAACGAAAAGTATGCACCTCTATTTACCCCGTTCAAGATCGGCAATGTAGAGATCAAGAACCGCATTGTCCAGTGCTCCATGGGCGGCACTTCCCTGTTTGGCTGGCTCGAGCCCTGCCACTTCGATAAGGAAGCTGCTTACTTCCTGCTCCAGAGAGCCCAGAAGGGCGTTGGCCTTGTCCTCCCCGGCATGCAGTGTGTCCGTGACACCATGGGTATGCCCGGCCGTCATTGGCTGTACCAGAACAAGAGAATGTTCAAGCAGCTCAAGGAGTACATGGTCGAGTTCCATAAGACCGGCGCAAAGCTCTTCATCCAGCTGGCCGGCGGCTTTGGCCGTTCCATGGCAGTTACCCCCTGGATGGTAGTTCTCGCAAAGAACGACCTCCTGAACAAGCTTGCAAGCCCCATAGTCGATGTTCAGTACGCCTGCGCATCCGCTTCCGAGACTCCTAACCGTTGGGCAGAGGAGCTCACCTCCCGTCCCATGACCGTTAAGGAGATCCACGAGATGGTCGAAGCTTTCGGTAAGACCGCAAAGCTCCTCCGTGACGCCGGTGTTGACGGTGTTGAGATCCACGCCGTTCACGAAGGCTACCTGCTTGACCAGTTCACCATGAAGAATTGGAACCATCGTACCGACGAGTACGGCGGCTCTTTCGAAAACAGATATCGCTTCCCCGTTGAAGTCGTTCAGTGCATCAAGAGATACGCCGGCGAAGACTTCCCCGTATCCCTGCGTTACTCCGCAGTTTCCTACTGCGCAGGCTGGGGCAAGGGCATTGTTCCCGCAGCTATCGGCAAGATCCCCGAGTTCGGCCGTGACATGGAAGAGTCCGAGAAGGCCATCAAGTACCTCGGCGACATGGGTTACGACTTCTTCAACACCGATAACGGTACTTACGACTCCTGGTACTGGGCACATCCGCCTCAGTACATGCCCGACAACTGCAACCTCGAAGATGTTGAGCATGTCAAGAAGTTCACCGACAAGCCCGTTGCATGCGCCGGCCGTATGACTCCGGAGAAGGCTGCAGAAGAGATCGCTGCCGGCCGTCTGGACGCAGTTGCTATCGCTCGTCAGAACCTTTGCGACCCCGACTGGATCCTCAAGATCCTCGACGGCAGGGAAGACGAGATTCGTCCCTGCATCCGCTGCCACAACGGCTGCTTCAACTTTGCTAAGTACAGAGGCACCGCAAACATCCAGGCTCTCGAGGACTCCCTCCACCTGGGCCGCTGCGCACTGTATCCCCCCACAATGCAGCACAACCGTTACAAGATCATCCCCACCAAGAACCCCAAGAAGGTTGCTATCATCGGCGCCGGCATCGGCGGCTGCGAGGCAGCTCTGGTTCTGAAGCAGCGCGGACATCATCCTGTTGTCTTCGAGAAGACCGACCGCATCGGCGGCCTGTTCCTCACCGCTTCCGCAATGACCTTCAAAGAGAACGACAAGAAGCTCCTTGAGTGGTACGAGAGAGAAGTCAAGAAGGCCGGCATCGAGTTCCGCTTCAACACCGAGATCAACGACCTGGGCGTCATCGCTCGCCAGTTTGACGAGATCATCGTCGCTACCGGCGCTGTCCCCAGAAAGATGGCTATCCCCGGCTTCGAGAAGTGCATGACCTTCACGGAACTGCTCCGCGACAAGAAGCCCACCGGCGACAAGATCGTATTCTTCGGCGGCGGCCAGTCCGCTTGCGAGGCTGCATACGACATGGTTCTTGCCGGCAAGCACCCCATCATCGTAGAGTTCGCAAGGGACCTCGTTCCTGCACAGAACGTCTGCCTGTCCAACGCTTCCTTCCTGCGTGATGTTCTCGAGTTCCATCAGGTTCCCACTTACCTCGAGCACACCATCCGTGAGATCAAGGACAAGACCGTCGTTATCGCTTCCAAGGACGGCAAGAATGTATTCGAGGTCGAGTACGACAACATCGTAAACGGCATCGGCTTCGTTCCCGCTCCCGTAGGCGGCAAGGGTGCAAACATCCACCGCGTCGGCGACTGTGTCACCATCGGCAACCTGCGTACCGCTATCTGGCGTGCATGGGATGTCTGCATGAAGATCTAATCTTTTGCAAGGCACAGCATACTGAAAAATTGAACAGGTGCAGAGAAATCTGCACCTGTTTTTCTATGTCTGAATATAAAAAACGAGAGCGTCAACAGACGCTCTCGTTTTTCTTAACTTGATCAGTAAGTCCAGGGCTGCGCGCCGGTAACGAAAATGAACGGCCACTGCAGGAAGTCAACGAGAAGGTTGATCTTCTTCTTGACTGCAAAACGGACATCCTCATCGCGAAGGTCGAACTTCTTTAGGAGAGCCTTGGGGTCGGCCTCAAGAACGCCGCCTGCTACAGCAAGCATCTTGCCCATATCGAGATCACGGACAGTGTCCTTAAGCAGATCGAGGGAAGCCTCAACGCCGATGGACTTAACGGTTTTAATGCACATTCTAAAATAATCCTCCCTATTGTATTGTTAAATGTTTAAAAATTCGTTATGTCATAACTATACCACACACATGGGCATTTTGTAAACATCTAATTACACACCAAGGGCATTTTAACACAAATATGCACAACTGTCAAAAAGAAAAATCTGAAAAATCGGTGCATTGTAATACACCGATCGCAATTTGTCAGGTTTTCGGAATAAATCGGACGGCACAGCTTTGCTCTGCCTGCTTAACAAGGCAGACCGCCTGATCATGGGAAGCGATGCTCTGCATCGGCGGAGTGTCCGGCTCACGGTGCTCGGTGACCCGCTGCCACACCGCATCAAAGCCCTCAAGACTCAATTTTTCATCCATAGCATTCACCCGCTGCATTATATGTCCGTACTTGAAAATGGGTGCGGAATGTGCGATAATAAATAAAAATTCGTGGAGGTGTCGATATGCCCAGATTTTTTGTAAACGATACCGAGGAGTTCGGCAAGACGGCGGTCATCCGTGGCCGGGATGCCGAGCATATCCGTGTTCTGCGCCTGCGCCCGGGCGAGGCTATGACGATCTGCGACGGCAGGGGAACGGACTATCGGTGCAGGCTCGTGCGTTCCGACAAGGACGAAGCCGAGGCCGAGATACTCGAGGTCGTGCCGTGTCCCGGCGAGCCGAGCGTCAAGGTGCGCATTTTCTGCGGCCTGCCTAAGGGCGACAAGACCGATTACATCATTCAAAAATGCGTCGAGGCCGGAGCGTCGGAGATAGTTTTCTTCGATTCGGAACGGGTCATCCAGCGCACCGACGGCGTGTCAAAGAAATTGGAGCGCTGGAACAGGATATCCGAGGAAGCGGCAAAGCAGTCGGGCAGGGGAATTATCCCCACTGTTTCGTGGATGCCGGGCTTCGGGCAGATGCTCAAGGAAGCGACCGAGTGCGACAGTGCCCTGTTCATGTATGAGACCGGCAAGCGTGAAGCACTCTCGGAGGCGCTCAAGGACGCAAAGGAGCTCACCACCGCCGCAATAATAACCGGCCCCGAGGGGGGCTTTGAGCCGTCCGAGGCGGAAGCAGCACGGCAGACGGGCGCACACATCTGCTCGATGGGCGCAAGGATATTGCGCTGCGAGACCGCCCCGGTCGTCGCCCTGACTTCCCTCATGTTCGCCAGCGGCAATTTAGAGTAAACGCTCATCAAATAAAAAAATGAAGTGAACCCCAAAAGTTAGACAAAATATTTATTAAGCGACCTGAAGGG
>OJPW01000224.1_pt1 | contig 58376 bp, 45 predicted proteins | sample 1598571 | NCBI WGS metagenome assembly OJPW01 (sample SAMN03922493, study PRJEB24848) | human gut metagenome | isolation source: stool sample | host: Homo sapiens | place: Germany | collected 2011-05
GGAGAAACTTATAACTGAATCCTGTTTCCATTTACACAAAATTTTGGACAGTGTCGATTATCCAATTCACTAGTGTCTCTTTATTCATGGGACACTAGTGAATCGCTCTATTACAGAAAATAAAACTTTTATAAACTATAGTAGTACGATTTTATCTTTTGAGCCATTAGCCTACGGCGTTCATTCAAAAAGGAATCATAGTCAGTGTGTTCCATCTCAATTATATTGGCTGGGATGCAATTCTGTTCTATATTCTTATGGAGGATGTCTAAATCGGTTATATTACCATATATTAGTTGCTTCGTTTTGCATTGTTCAAGTGCTTTGCTGAAATAGATATAAGGCGCGTCATCGGAAACTGCTTTATTTACTTGCGTATCAAGATATGTGTAATTTGCAATTTGATTATATTTGGATTTCTCTGTCCACCCATTTCTAATTAGATATTTTTTTGGAAATATATGATGTACATCTCCAATAACTGTGATCAAGTCACCTATTTTGCTTCCATTAGTAAATAAAGCACTATCACCACTATAAATCTGGGCCGCTAAATAAATATTAAAATACGGGCTATTGATAGCTGAGGTTTCCAGATTTTGAACTAATCCCACATTCCAAAAGGTGTCAGATAAATCGGCTGCTTCAACTTCTTCAAAATATGTAAGAAAACCTCTTTCCTTGATTCTTCGTATATCTGCATCCATAACCGTTTCAGGTGATGTAATATATCTGCTGGTTAAAGTTGTCATTACATACCATTTTGCAACATAATGCTTGATTTTAGCCTTATCAATATTGGGATCAGCATTAAGTATAAGATAAAGGGTGTAGGCAAAATCAAGGGTCATTTGAGAATTGATAAGTTTGTTGGTCACAAATCCGGCAGATTTAATGGTTAATACGAAATTACGGAATGTATATTCATTCATAAATCCCAGAACTCCTTCTGTCAGTTTCTGGAATGATGTTTCTGCTATTTCTTCTTTATATTCGCGGGTCTCAAAATCACGCCCACCCAATAAACTTACCAAATCTCTCATTTTTGCGCGGCCAAACTTATACATAAAAGCTATACGGAGAATGTCGTTATAATCCGGATCAAATATTTCTTCCCGATCATCCTTCAGCCATTTCAGTTTCTCTGCAAAGGGAGTAGCCATGAACTCGGTATCTTTACACATATCTGTATACCAATCTGGTTGTACAGCCAGATGGGAGAAATAATCTATGGCTTTTCTTAGCATATTGCCACCATAGTTTGTATTGGCTGCGATTTTTGACATAGCAAAATCTGCCTGGTTTAGTTTGGCGCCTTGGCTGTTGATGCGGATAAATATTTCAGTAACTTCGTCAATAGTGAGTTCTTTGTCTAATGTAATGACTCCTATCTGTCGGTTCTTAATATCCATGAGTTGCATGAGTATTTTGTTTAATTCGCTACCATTTATTTCACTATTTGCAGTGCAATAGTCATTCACGAATTGCCATAAATCAAATGTAGGTTTAAACACTTCTGCGATATCTGCAATCCATCGTCTATCTCTTAAAATTGCATTATCTTGTACTTTGAATAACTCTTCATCATTCTCTGGATTAGCTAAAGGGTTGAATGCTATTTTTATTCTTTTTTTCTCGAAATTTGCATTGATAACTTCCAAACCCATGATAGCCGTCATTAATGCTGTTACTCGCTGTTGTCCATCTATCATTATCTTTTTTCCTTCCGAAAGACTTCCATTTTTCAACTTCATGTTAGGGCTTTGCGAAATGATGAGATATCCGGTTGGATATCCGGTATAAAGCGAATCTATCAAGTCGCGCACTTGTTTAGGTTTCCATACGAAAGGGCGTTGTATTTCCGGAATGGCAATTTCTCCGGACTTAATGAAATTTAGTATCTGTTCCAATGCAATATTGGATGCGTTGTATTTTTCGGCCATGTATCCATTTACTTTACTAAGTTCAACAATGTATCAAAGCTATCCACTTTGCCATATTTTATTTTGGCTGTGCTTAATTGCTCAAACAATTTTTCGGCACAAGCAATTTTATTTTTCTCTATTTCGCGTAGTTCCATCGAAGACATGGAACCCTTGGTTTCTGCTACAAAGTACACATGCTTCACTTTACCTTGTTCAAACGCTATAGCCCAATCGGGAGTATAGTTTCCAACAGGTGTAGGAATATGGAAACCTTTTGGAAGTTTTGCATATACTACTACTTCATTCGCAGTATCAAGGTTTTCTACAAAAATTCTCTCGTTACTCTTTTCTGCTGTACCATCTGTAAACACATAATCTTGTATGCTTTTGTTTGCTCTGAAAGCCTTATCCATAGAGGTATGCTTCTCTTGAGTGAAGATGCTGCTATCATACTCGCCATCCACCAGATTATAAGAGATGTGGTCCACTATCATGGTAGCTTTTTGTTCGAGTATCAGGCGGGTTACTTTAGAAATGAATTCCTCTGGATTAGCTTTGAACATCAGGAACTTGGCAGGACGTATCTTTGAAAGAATGGTTGCCACGGTACGGCGGGTAAGTGTTGTCCCTGATGCTATTTTTCCGATAAGATCGTACTTGACATTACTTACTATATTAGTTGAGAGGCGTTCCGTTTGAGATGCCTGCTTTTGTATTATCTCACCGGAAGTGAGGTCTTCTTTTCCCAATTCATCCTTTTGTAGTCCTTTTGTTATTACATAGGTCAATTGTGTCACTTCCAGTTCTTTATCTATGGCAATGATGGCTTTTTCTATAAGTTCTTCACTGTTGAACGATACTTTATAAGCATATTTGTGATTAATACGTTTCCACAGTTCCTGAAACTCCTTTTTGCTGAAGTTGTCATTCAAGGTATTAGCAGGAGTTTGTGGCTTGCTTCCGTTGTCAATCATGTCATCAAGAGCTTTCGAATCGTATATAGATTGTACTCTCTTATATATAGCATCCGTAAGTGGCGCCAATTCATCCGGCAATGGTGGTATTATTCCGGTTTTAAGCTCTTCACGGAATAGGTCTGTTACCTCACCACTCTTGGTAATGTAGTTTTTCATGCGGAGTTGAAAGAATATTTCTTGCGCTTCTTCTTTGCTAATGGTATGTTTTTGTCCGTCTGCCAGAATGATAATCTTTTCTGTGAAGAAATCAATATCTGCCTTAGTCGGTCGGTCATACAAATCAGCTTTAATGTCCTTTTGCAGGTCTGCTACAAAAGTTGCATATCCTTCGGAAGCAATTACTGTCAGTTTGTTTACGCTATGGACTTCATCGGGTAACACTTGTGCATCCATGCGCACACCATGCTGGTCAACACAAAGACGCAGACCGCGACCTACTTCTTGTCGTTTCTGTGAAATGCTGTTGGATTGGCGTAGTGAACAAATCTGGAATACATTCGGATTATCCCATCCTTCACGTAAAGCTGAATGAGAGAAAATGAAACGTACAGATTCGTCAAAGCTAAGTAATCTTTCTTTGTTTTTCAAAATCAAATCGTAAGCGGAGGTATCATCTGATTGGTCGGAACCACGTTTCACTTCGCTATTGACGCTTCTTCCTTTCTTGTCGATACTGAAATATCCGGCGTGGGTCTCTTTGGCTGGGATGGCGCCAAGATAAGAAATGTAGTCTGGGTCAAACATATTCTGATTGTTATTCAGTTCCCGTATGTATTCCTCTTCAAACATTTCTCCGTATTTGCCTAATACTTGTTCGTTATCTTCATTATATCGGCGATAGTTGGCAACTTCATCCAGGAAGAAAAGGGACAAGCATTTGATACCTCTTTTGAACAAAGCACTTTCTTTACGGAAATGCGCTCGTATTGTCTCTCTTATTTGTATCCGTGCCTTGTGCTCGGCAGATATATCTCCATATACATCTTTTATATACATCACTTTGCCATTAGCAAATGATACAGTACTATGACTGCTGTTTAATGTATCAATATGAATGTCTGAAATAGTGTAGCCACGGTATTGTTCCAATTCATTAGAGCTGTAGAACAAATCATCACCTACATTCAGATTCTTGATTTCGCGCTTGATGTTATTAGTATGTTTCACTTCTATTTCTATACGAGCTTTGGGGGGGGCTTTTTTTGACAGTAGAATGTCTTCCAGATACATATAGCCGTCTGTCCCTTTCAGGTTCTTTAGTTCAAAGCCAACCACTTCTATCTTTTTTACCAACTTTTGGTTATAGGCATCCAAAGCATCCAGTACATAGACCGGATTATGTGTTTCTTTGTGGGTGGCTGAGTAGTTCAGTGTAAAAAGTGGATTGAATCTTGTCAATGCAGTCTGTGTAGCAATACCTCCCATTTTTTGTGGTTCATCAAGAATGATAATGGGGTGGTTGGCTGCAATTACATCAATCGGTTTGCGACTGGCAAACTCATCCCGTACAGAATAGATAATTCTGGCAGCGGCATTTTTGGCCCCTTCTTTCATTGAAGTGTTGAATGCCTGTGTATTGATTATCATCACATTGATGTCACTACTTTGCGCGAAAGTGTCTATCTGGTTCAGGTTATCACTGTTGTAGATGAAGTATCGTGCTTTTTTGCCATAGAGTTCCATAAAGTGTTCACCTGTTATGTCAAACGATTTCTTTACACCTTCACGAATAGCGACACTTGGCACAACAACGATGAACTTCGTCCAGCCATAAAGCTTGTTCAGTTCAAACATTGTCTTGATATAGACATATGTTTTACCAGTTCCTGTTTCCATTTCAATATCCAGTTGGCAACAGCCCAGTTTATCTACCAGATCACTGGACATCCGGATATTGTTTTCCGCCTGAATCTGATGAATATTGTTCAACAGGTCTTGCCTGCTGAGCACAACATCTCCATTTTTGTAGCCTGTATGATCATCAAAATCAATAGCCTTAACTTCATGCAGTTTTCCATTTTCTTTTATATAGGTCTTGCCTTTATCTACAATGTATTCGGCAAGTCCCTTATTCGGCTGACCGTTGAAAACCTTAACTACATTTTGAACGGCATCTGTCTGATATTGCTGTATTTTGAATTTTAGTTTCATTATTTCTTTCCTTTTGCCTTATTATTCAGCGTTTTTATAGAATCCAAGTAGGCTTGTTCTACAGGAGATAGGGTTTTTACCTCAAATTTCCGATACTCTGTTTCTGCTTTATCCATAGCTTGATAATGGCTGATAGAACCTGCCCCAATCAATAATGCTTCACCAGTGGACGAAAGAATTGTATCAAGATGCTGAATATAATCAGCCATATACATGGGGCGATGTTTCATTGCTTGTATTTCAGCAAAATCAAAATATCCCGAAACCAGGTTGTTCAACACTTTCAGTTCGTCTTCATTCAGATAATTTTTGGCTATTTTCGCATCTCTCAATGTTGGGTGTTCACCACGAAACGATGTCAGTCCCATCATGGGCTGTTCAGCATCGGCACGTTCAAATATTACTTCTGCTGCAGTGTGCCCGTGAGCCGCAAAATGCAATTTATTCTGTACAATCTTAAAGAACTCGATGGACTGGTCTGACCTAGGGTCGTAGTCAACAGCCGTAGCATAGATGTCGAGCACTTGACGATACATCACTTTCTCGGAAGAACGTATATCCCGGATTCTATCTAAAAGCTCCTTCCAATAATTACCGCCTCCCATCTGTTTCAATCGTTCGTCATCCATAGTGAATCCTTTGATGATATATTCAGTCAGGCGAGCTGTTGCCCATTGGCGGAATTTTGTGGCAATGGAAGATTTTACACGATATCCTAAAGAAATAATCATATCAAGATTATAAAAAGGCTGTTCTCTTTCTACCTGTCTTGTACCTTCCATTCGAACCTGTCGGAATTTCCGACAAGTTGCTTCTTCTGTCAATTCTTTCTCTTCATAGATGTGCTTGATATGCTCAACAACATTCGTTCGTGAGGTTTGGTACAAATCAGCCATTTGCTGTTGAGTTAACCACACTGTCTTGTCATCCAAACGAACTTCAAGGTGTGTATTTCCGTCTTCCGATTGGTAGATGATGATGTTGCCTTTATTTTCTTTTTCCATAACCTTATAATACTTTGGTTGTTGTGCTTGGTGAATACGTTTTAAATATTTGTTCAAAGTTCGTGGCAGTGCTATCGTCTACTATTGAACTATCACGGAATACGGCATATTGTGGTTGCATTTTGGCAATGGCAGTAACAACGTCATCATCTATTTTATTATCAAAACAAGCGACGAGATAGCCGTCTGCAACGTTATAGATGTTTTTACCTTCTATTTCTGTTTGTTCAATTTTGCTGTCAAGTGTAGCTCCTAATTCAAGCATCACTTGGAATAGAAGGTCTTCACTTGTACGGTCGGATTTGATATTTTCTGTTTTTGTAAAAAGGGTTTGCTGATTGTATTCTGCCGGAGAATAATATATATCTTCCATATTACTGCTGTCAAGCTTGAGAACTCGAAAGCCTATGTCAAGAGTTTGTTTCTCCTCTTGTTCGGGTAATCCTTTTTCTTGTTGTTTGGCTGCTAATTCGTCTTTGATTTTCTTTCCGGCACGGCGAATGCGCTTTTTGCCGATGTCGCAAATAGTCCAATATCCTGCTTTTCTTGCTTCGCTATCTTTAATTATTATTGGACGTTTTGTTGTTTTATCTATTATATATCTTTCTTTCTCCATATCTCCATCTTTGTATTTTTCCATTTTACTTTCGTATGTAAGTTCTGGAAGTTGTACCATGATGAATTTGCGATTTCCGTTATCATTTGCGTTTAAGTTCATCACTGCATGTGCTGTGGTTGCGGAACCTGAAAAGAAATCAAGTATAAAAGAATCTTTTAAGTCTAATCGACCTAATAAATATTGTATGAGTTCTTTAGGTTTAGAATAATTAAAAAAATTCAGACTAATACTTTCTAAGAATTTTGAGGCTTGTGTACTTGAATATTCATCAATAATGCCCATTGGGCGTTGGGTGCGTTCTATAGGATTACCATCATTATCACAATTCATGTACTGCTTGGTATAAACAGTCCACATATTGGATGTGTCTTTTTTTATTACAACAAATCCTCTTTCCTTATTTTTTAGGAACTTATCCTTTGACCAGCGCCAACATGCTTTTTTTCCACTATTATTGTCTGCGGGCATTATACTAGAACCATCTGGAGCTTCAATCTTATAATCTAAAGATTCTGAGTATTGAATAGACCCCATCCCTAATTTCTGTAGATAATATGGACCTCTTTGCGCCAAGAATTCATCTTCTCCTTTGTATCTTTCTGCGTTACTGATAGGTGTGCCTATAATATTTACTTTTTCAATGTTTTGAGCATAGCACAATATATGTTCATGTTTTATTCTAAACAATTTACTATCCGAACTACCTCCTCCCTCTTTATTGCTCCAAATTAAATCGGCAACAATATTGTTTTCTCCATATAATTCGTTACACACTTTTTTTAAATTCTCAATTTCACAATCATTTATGGAAATGAATATCACTCCATCTTCCGTCAGCAAATCTCTCGCTACTTTCAACCTAGGATAAATCATATTTAACCAATCTGTATGAAACCGCCCATTACTCTCCGAATTAGTAACTAGTCGGTTTCCTTGCTCATCAAATTGTCCGCTATTAGCCAAATAGTCAGCTGTTGATTCTGCAAAATTATCTTCATATACAAAATCATTTCCAGTATTATAAGGCGGATCAATATAAATTATCTTCACCTTACCAAGATAGGTTTCTTTCAAACATTTCAAAACATCCAGATTATCACCTTCAATATACAGATTCTGCGTATTATCAAAATCTACACTCTCCTCGCGGCAAGGACGAAGTGTCGCATTGATAGGCGAGTTTGCAAGAAGTACTGCTTTCTTCTTGTCAGGCCATGTAAACTGATAGCGCTCCTCACGCCCTTCCACTATTTCCGAAGAAAGTTCTTGGCGCAATTTATCAAAGTCTATTGCTAAGCTAACCTTACCTTTTGCATCTTTACGTTCAGTGATACAGTTTGGAAAGAGCATTGCTATTTTGTCTATATTGTTTTGGACGCCATCAAGCGTTTGCATTCTAAGTTTATCCATATATTTCAATTTTATTTTTTACTTATTTTTAATTCCAATGCTATGCGTTGTTGATGCAACACAAATTTCTTTTGAGGTTGTTTCTCTTTATTTTCCTTACGTTTTAGAATCTCTATTTCTTTAAGTAATGCTTCATATTGAGAAGACTTTTCCACGTCCTCATGTAGATTCTCGCTTTGTAGAATAATACGCTTTCCAGCCACTTGGCGAACAAGAGTTCCATAAATAGCATCCATATTCAGACCTTCTATAGAAAGACTGATTTCTGTATCTTTCACCCATTGGGAGCGATACGTCTGTACAATACGAAAAGCTTTGTCTGCCTTCGTATTATTTCCCATCCATTCCTTATAGTTGAGATGTAAACAACTCATTTCTCCCCAACGTAGAATGAAAAGCGTATGTCGTGGCATCAAACTATCTACAAAAGAAAAAAAATCATCAGAACAATTCTTATCCTTGACAGGTACCAGAAATACAGTAATTTCGTGTACCTCTTTCCCATCTGCCACATTTATAGTGCTTGGCGCTAATTTTGCCAGCCACTCCACTCGAACCACATCATTAGTAAGATGGTCTTTCATACGAGTATTAGCTCCCAATTGACTTACAAGCGTTTTCTTAGGAATAACTTTGTTTACGATGGTTGATTGCGGAAGATTGTACATGACTTATTTCTATTTTATAACCAAAAAACAGATTAATTCAAAATCATCAAGCCCGGATATTTTATTCTGCAACGCAGTGGTTTCGCCCGCCGAAAAAAGGCTCATGATGTCCGACTCTTCTTTTACTTCAATGATACTATGAATAGCTTCCTGTAATAAATCCGAATAGTGGCTCATCTCACGTCCGTTTTTCGTTTCTTTATTGAAAACTGTACATAAAACTTTATTAGGTTCATGTTTACCCCGACAAGCAGCACGCATATTGTCGAGCATTGTTTTTGGGGATAAGTGGTCACAAAGTACTTCTCCTTCATGGCTCAGATAAACCATATAGAATGGATGCAGTAAATTCTGATTATTGATATTGATTCCATTATTTCGGTTCTTCAACACATAAATAACGCCCGGTTGCACAAAGTCGGAACTTTCAACAACGGTACTCATTCCAAATGGAGTATGGGCAATGTCCGGATTATCCTTCATATAGGCTAAAAGGTCTAATCTGAATTCATTAAGTCCTAAATCCATGATATTGATGCCCGTATCCATATCTTCAATATCCACAACTTCCTCTTGCAAACGTTTCAATTGCTCTTTACGGTATTCCAAATCTCCCTTTTCCTCGTCAGATAGAAGATTATCATCGCCCGTGGCAGTCATAACGGTTACTTTCATGCGTGCTTCTACACGACCTTTTAGTTTGATGTAATCGTCTAATTCTACATCGGGCCAATAGTTTACCAGTTGAATTACTTCATTTTTGGAGCCGATGCGGTCTATACGTCCGAAACGTTGGATGATACGAACTGGATTCCAGTGTATATCGTAATTTATCAGATAGTCACAATCTTGCAGGTTCTGACCTTCTGATATACAGTCTGTCGCAATCAATACATCTATTTCAGTTTCTGACTTGGGAAATAGGATATTGCGCTCCTTGGATAGGGGAGAGAAAAGTGTAAGGATGGTATTGAAGTCTGTTTTCAGTTTTTTTATTGTACTCATTCCGTCTACAGAACCTGTTATCATAGCGACATTTAAACCATATTCATTATGAATGCGGTCGGCAAGTTCTGAATAGAGATATTCAGCGGTATCAGAGAATGCCGTGAATATCAATACCTTCTTATTCTCACCATTAATGGGATGCGTAAACTTGTAGTCCAAATCTGCGATAAGCTGTTGTAACTTACTGTCGTGGAGAGGGGTAATGTCCTGAAGCATTGTCAAAAGGAAATTCAGGGTCTCTTTGTCCTGAATCAAATATTGTCGCCATGATGCATAATCCATATCGGCCAAATCAATTTTTGTCTTTTTCCCACCAATAAAAGATGAACCGTAGAATTCTTCCTCTTCTGCAACCATTGACGGATAATAATCTTCTGTTTCTAAAGAAGTATACTCGTACCTGCCTTGTGCAAAATTCTCAATTCTGCTAATTGTATTTTGAATAAGTTCCTGTATGCGCTGAATAGTTAATCGGAATGAGTTGACAGAACTTTCCAAACGTTTCAGCATATTGATTGCCATCAATTGACGGATCCCCTTTTCCCGACCTTGCATGGATAGTCCGCTTTCCTTACCGGTTTTTTCCAAGTCTATATATCTGCCAATCCTACTTGGTAATATAAAGTCGGAAGGAGTATATATAGCTAAATTCAATGCCTGCAACTGGGTGTAAATTTCATTGTAATTGATAGCCGTACACAAATCCGTTAAACACGGACGACGGGAAATCGGTTTCAGACGGGTAGGAAATTTACCGATGTCTGTGGTGTCGTAATAACGCTCGATATGTTTCCGGCTGCGGGCAATTGTTACAGAATCCAGTACTTCAAAGAAATCAAAACTCAACATTCCCAATAATTTAGCTGTAGTACGTTCCGTTGGTTCAAACTTGGCCCATTTATTATAAGCTGTCTGTGCTTGGCGGAATATATCGTCAATGCTGTTTTTGGTATCCAGCAAAAAGTCAATCTTTTCAACTTCGCCTTCATAAGCTAACTGTAATTGGTTTTTCAAGTCCTTGAACCCATTGTTCACAGGAGTGGCAGAAAGCATAAGTACCTTTGTTTTTACTCCGGCACGAATTACCTGATTCAGCAAACGTAAGTAGCGGTTTTCTCTTGGATTCTCATCTTCCTCATCTGTCGTGATTTTACCACCATTACGGAAGTTGTGGCTTTCATCAATAACAATAAGGTCGTAATTACCCCAATTGATGTGAGAGAGATCCAATCCATTAGAGATTCCATACTCACGGGATAAATCTGAGTGGAACAGGATGTCATAGCGTAGTCTGTCAGCAGCTATAGGATTATTTTTATAGTTGCTGCGGAACGTAATCCAGTTGTCATTCAGTTTTTTGGGACATAGGACTAAAACGGATTTATTTCGGTTTTCGTAATATTTAATGACTGATAATGCTGTAAATGTCTTTCCCAATCCTACACTGTCGGCAAGAATACAACCGTTATATTTCTCCAATTTGTTGATGATAGCTAACGCCGCATCTCTTTGGAAGTTATAGAGTTTATTCCAGATTACACTACTCTTGAAACCAGTAGCCTCATTAGGTAATACATCTTCGGATATATCTTCCAAAAACTCATTGAAAATGTTATATAGTGTGATGAAGTAAATGAAATCAGGAGAGTTCTCCTTGTAAACCGTTTCTACGTATTCCAGTACTTTATCTGTAACATCTGTAAACTTTTCGCTATTATTCCATTGCTCATTGAATATTTTAAGATATTCTTCAGCATAGGGTGAGGGTGAACATTGCACCATTGAGTATACGCTATTTCCACGGTCTAATCCCAACTCCGTGGTCGTAAACTCATTGAATGGCGCATAAGAACGTGGATTTTCATTATCTATTTGCAAAAATCCACCCATAATCTCTGAAGATGAATTGGATTTGAACCGAACTTTTTTACGAATCCATTCTGCACATTCTCTGGCTATCGCTTTTTGTGACAGTTGATTACGGAGTTTGATTTCAAAATCGGAGCCATATAGGTTGCGTTCTCTATTAAGTTTTGGAATATAAAACTCCCTTTTCTCTTTTTGCGATTTATCTTTCACAAATGTGGGTGAGGTGAAGATAAATCGCAAATCTTCTATTTCTTCTAATTCATTTTTTAAGGCTTCAAAAGCATATATAGAGAAGGATGCTGCAGCAATAGACACTTTTGACTTGGCAGATAACCTGTTTTTAAGGTCATCTACTACTCGTTCATTTATGTTATTGATCAATTTCGGTAATTCCATGCTGCCGCCCTTTTTCTTTTTAATTTGCTTCAAATGCAAAAATATCATATTTCTTTGAGAAACTAGGTGTCTAATCTGTTTTTTATTAACATTTTGTTATTTTATCCTCATCCCACACTACTCCGTTCTCTTCCTCGACCTTACCCCATGTTTCTGCAAAATTCCTTTGAACATCCTTGTTTTCTTTCCACCTTCTTCACCCACAAAAAATAACTCTTCAGCAACGTCTCTTCCGGTATAAGCTCCGTCATTCCGTGCTCTTCCAGATACAACTCCGTAGCCCTTGTAAACATCATTCCGTTCTTAAACTTGTTCCTGCGCAGGAAGCGGTAATAATCCATTCTCATTTCATAGTTGATTTCCTGTTCCAGAATTTTCACGGCTTCTTCTCCTAAATAATTGTAGGTTCGTGGGTCTTTCCCTACACTGGGGCAGGGTAGGGAAAAGGTGATATTTCCCTGATCCCGCCATGACACACCTTTGGGGCGGGGAGTGGTGAGCTGTAGTAGGCAACTGTAAAGATTCTGATTTTTTGTGAAACGGATGGCACCCTCTATGGTACAATGCGCGTATGCGCTTTGCAGGTAAGCCGCGAGATAGGGCTTTACCTGAATGGTAACTGTAATCATTTTGTATATTGTTTTGAAGTGAAAAATATTTCCATACGTTTGTGTCCCTGTGGCGGGGAGCGTTCCTCGGAGCAGTGGAAGAAGGCAGATGTGTTACTCCGGCAAACGATGGAAAATCAAATGATTACGGTATGTCGATGTTGCTCTACGACCAATAGGTCGTTTCTCTACGAGGAAGGGTGCTTTGCCCGTAGAGGAACGCATGGCTCTTCTACGGGACTAAATCACCCGCCTCTGACCTTTGGTGCAAATATCTGTCAAATTAACATCTCTGGCAAAACTTAAAGACGGTGGTTAAAGATAGTATTGTAATGAAACATTTGTCTTTAATGCCTGTTTGTGACGTAGTATATGCGCGTGCAATAACGTGCGAAAAAATGAATGAATATGAAGACAGTCTATTTAAACAATTTTATGAGTTCGGTGGTCACTGAGCTTGAAAGAAACGGGCAGTACAGTACCGCCCATGTATGTGGTAGCGTGCTGCGGTCCGTGATGACCTTTGATGGCGACGGTTTGCTTCTGTCCGGCATTACGCCCCTGTGGTTGAAGGCGTATGAGCATTACCTGCTCCATAAGGGCGAAAAAGGCCTGGAGTGGAATACAATCTCTACCTATATGCGTATGCTTCGGGCGATTTATAACCGGGCAGTAGTGCGTAAACTGGTGCCTTTCGTTCCCCATTTGTTCAGGGAAGTGTTCACAGGGCGCAAGGCAGACCATCGGAGGGTACTGGAACGGGATGATATGCGGCAATTACTGGCAGAAAAGGATTTGGATATTATCTCTCCTGGTATGGAGTGGGCACGTGCATGCTTGGAGCTTATGTTTCGCTTTCATGGGATGCCTTTTGTTGATCTTGCCCATCTTCGGAAGTCTGATTTGAAGGATGGCTATCTGACCTTGCGCCGCAGAAAGACGGGGATGCCGCTTTCTGCGCGTGTGGATAGTCGAGCTATGCAGTTGTTGGAGCGCTACCGGAACCGGGACGACACTTCGCCTTATTTACTTTGTTTTCTGGATGGAAGTCTGGAAGGAATGGCTGCTTACAGGGATTACTTGCGGATTTTACGCTTGCTTAACAGTAAACTGCGTGCGCTTGCTCTGTGGAGGAAAGTACCGGGTAAAGTGACATCGTACACGGCCCGACATACATGGGCCACTGCGGGCAAGTACTGTCACGTTCCCATTGAAATCATTTCCGAAGGGCTGGGACACGCTTCCGTAACTACTACCGAGGGGTACATGAAGGGGTTTGGAAATAGTCGGATGGATCGGGCGAATAAGGTTATAATGAATTACATATTTGAGAGCTAGTCTAATATGAAATTTGAAGATTAAATGCTTGATTTATAGTTTAATGTGAATAAATTACCTTGTAGGTAACGTAGATGTTATTATAGCGCAAAAGTAGATAATATATTTCTAAATCCCAAGAGAAATATATTTTATTTGCTTGTTTACATGCATTTATCAACCGGTGATTTATATTAGAAAACAAATACTACAGATTTTACAAGTTTCTTTTCCTGTATACAGGTCTGGCGAATGATTATTTTCTCCTGCATCGTGCAAATTTGTATACTACTTCCCTTACCCGTTTCTGGAAGCTGAAGACGGGAAAAGGATTATTGTACACCGTGAAACGTATGTACATATAAATTTTTGTATATATCGGGCTTGTATGAGTCTTGTGTCTTGCTATATATGTGTATATCCGTTACCTACAAGGTAATGCCAGTGCATATAATGGATAAAACAGAACAATTACCATGATAACATCCAAAACACAAGCTGCCATCGCAGTACTTAACGACATCTATGCGGGAGGAGACATAATCCGTGCGGATGCTTGCCAGCTTACAGAGCAAGATATGGACATCCTGCTTTCAAAACTTTTAAGTGCCGGACTCATAAAACTGTCTGACAAGGGAGATTCCCGTGATATACAGGTGTACAGTCCTGCACGTGACTCTTCTGATGTTTCCCTTCTCGATATCCTCGAAGCTACTGGCGAGCATCTGGATTGCAATCACCCCACTACTGAAGAATTTCACATGCGATATGGGAAAGCTGCGCAGAAACTCGGTATAGTGAACTATATCACGAGGGAATATCTGAAAGAGATAAAGCTGTTTGAGTTGTAAACGTAATCCGCGAAACCTTTTGAAAAGAAATACTTTCATATTGTCCCTGATTATGCTGCTGTTCTGTCTTACAGACTTGCATTCTCAGATTCTTGCAGTGAAGAGTGATCTGCTGACGGGAATGCTTTCTTCGCCCAATTTCGGGGTGGAAGTGAAGCTTTCCAATCGGCTCACATTAGAAGCTGAATTTCATTACAATCCTTTTCCGGCAGGCGGAGACAAGCGTTGGAAACATTGGTTTGTGCAGCCTGAACTGCGCTACTGGATGTGCCAGCCCTTTGGCGGCCACTTCTTCGGTGCGCATTTGTTGTACGGAGTATATAATGTGGGAGGTATGAAACTCCCTCTGGGGCTCTTTAAGGGAATACGTTCTTCAAGATATGAAGGGGACTTTATGGGGCTTGGAGTATCATACGGCTACCACTTTATTCTCGCCCCCCGCTGGAGTATCGAGACAAGCGTCGGCGTAGGATTTCTGCATACCGGATATGAACGCTACCGTTGTTTGCATTGCGGTGAACAGACTGGCGGCGAACATAAAAACTTCATTGCGCCAACCCGGGTTGCGGTATCACTGGTATATCTGATAAATTGAGAGTTGTTTATAATTTAGTAATTTGTAATTAAACATAGAGCATGAAAAACTTAATCCGTATTCCTTTGACATTGACACTCCTGTTCGCTACGTGCTGTCTCTGTCTTGGGCAGGAGTTTTACCGGGGAGAACTATTTGTTACCGGACAACATTTTTCGCTGACGAATGGGCACCTGAATGTGGAATTGTCTGTTGACTTCGAAGGACTGAAAATGCCTTCGGATGAGTCGCTGACCGTGACCCCCGTACTTAAAAACGGTGAATACGAGCAGGAGCTTCCTGCCGTACTCATCAACGGGACGGAGAAACAAAAAGTATATCAGCGGACACAGGCTTTGGCGGCTGGTAAACGCAATGATGCTAAGGTACGCATTTCGCCAATTCCGGCAGTGGTGATACGCAACGATCATGCGGCCTCCCGCGCGTTTACCTATAAAGTGTCGGTGCCCTATGAGCAGTGGATGGAGAGGGCTATACTCTTGTTGCGTTCACAGGAATGTGCCTGTCATGGTAAGAAAGGGGATGTTTATGAAGATAAGATAGCGGATGGAATCCGCCTGCCGAAGATGCAGGTATCCCGGTTGGATGCGGATATCGATGCCGATTTTCTTTCATTGGTGAACTTTATTCAGCCTGCACCGGACAAGGACACGTTGCATTGCATAACGGGATCTATCCCATACTTCAAACGGAAGGAAGGACAGAAAGACGGGAAGCAGCTTGGCGAACTCTCCGAGGAAAAGCAGAACTTCGAGATTTACTGCCGTCTTCGCAACGCACTGCATGATGTACGTCAGGAGATGGGTACAGAATTGGCGAAAATCAGTGTAACCGGTTACGGTGTCCCTGTGGGAAACCTGAAGAAAAACGAGACAAATGCCCTGATACGTGCTCTTAAGTTAAAGGAGTATTTACGTGAAAACCGCCTGGCGGGAAGAGCCTTGCTGGATGTGAGTTGGATTTCTGAAGATTGGGACTCCATCACTAGCCTGGTGAGAAAAAGTGATATGCTACTGAAAGAGGCTACCCTCGACCTTATTAATAATATAGAGATTGTTAAAGGTCGCGAACGTATGTTGATGTCGTTTGCAGACGGCAAGCCTTACAAGTATCTTATGGAGAAGATATTTCCTGAAGTAATGCGTGTGGACTATCGGATAGAATACACCCGCAAGCCTCTGGGCGCTGCTGAAAGTCTTCAGTTGCTACGCAGTGGAAAACAGCGCGCTCTTCATCTGAATGAATTCTTTGCTGTGGCAGGTAGCTATCCGGTGGGTTCTACTGAATATAATGATATACTGGACCTTGCTGCAAGGCTTTTCCCGGAGAGTCCGGAAACCAACATCAATGCGGCGGCGGTAGCTTTGAGCAAAAAGGAACTGTCTAAGGCACGTGGGTATCTGGAACCTTTTGCCACCCTTCCGATAGCCTATAATAACATGGGGATTCTCTGTCTGCTTGAAGGTAACCGGGATAAGGCGGAGGTGTACCTCACGATGGCGGCCGCCGCCGGAGTGGAACAGGCGATTAAGGCGTTAGAAAAATTGAAAATTAAAGATTAAGCAGTGAATAATAACCATAAACGGTATAATATATGAAAACGAGTAATTATTTGTGGGCTGCGCTGGCAACAGCAACCCTTTCGCTGTCTGCATGCAGCAGTGATGAAAACGAGAATGGAATGCAGCCGAAAGAAAAGACTGCAAAACTTGAACTTACATTAGTGGGAGCACCAGCGGACAGCCGTGCTACGGGGACTCTACCCACCACCGATGAATCCCAGATCAATCGCCTGACAGTAGCTGTATTCACCGGAGCGACGGGTAACCCTGTCAATGCCTTGCGGGAATTCACAGGCAAGGATATCAAAGATGCAGAGACTGGTAGTGGAAAGACGATTTCGATACTTTGTGAACCAGGCGACGAGCAAACAATCTATGTGGTAGCCAATGCTTCCCCGGCGCTTTTTGCGGGAGTAACCAACCTTGCTGGGTTCAAAGCCAAGTTGATGCTTCTTTCGGAAACGACCAAGGCTGCGGGAGCAGGTGAGGTAACGGATGCACAAAAGGCCAATAACCTTCCGATGTTGGGAATAGTAAACAAACAGAATCTCACGGCGGGCGTAGAAGCCACGGCTACCGCGGAGCTAACCCGTCTTGTTGCGAGGGTATCCATAAGCAGTATCAAGACCGCTTTCGACAAAGCGGGGCAATTTAAAGATGCCACATTCAACGTGACCGGTATCTATCTGAAGAATGCGAATAGTTCCGTCAATGCTGAAAAGACTGGCAGTGTTCCTATCAGTGGGAGTGACAAGGCCAATAAATACCTGTATGAAGCGGTGGCTTCCCATACAGCTAATACGGAACTCACTACTCCGTACTACTTCTATACATTTCCGAATGTTTCGACTACGCCGACCAAACTCATAATTAAAGGAACGTTTGATGCGGATGGAACCGGTTCAACCAGCGCTCCCGTGACCCGGTATTATCCCATCACTATTAATAAGAAACAGGCGAACACCACTATTACAGGAGGAGAGGGCACAGACAAAGGCAGCATAGTGGCTAACACCCGATACGTACTTACCGCCGTTATCAAGGGAGAGGGGGTGGATGATGATAGTAAGGAAATAGACCCTGCTACTTTGAAACTGACGGTTACTGTTGCTGATTGGGCGCTTACCATCAATCAGAATGTGACTTTTGAGTGATATTTTCTATGAGACAGATATGACATTATAAACCAATCCGTACCAGCCTATGCGAGTTCTCGGAATATTTCCCATCTTTCCGCTTCTTTTTATTCTTCTCTGTTGCGTTTCGTGCGTGCGTGAGGATATGGAAGGTTGTGTCCGGTATGAACTGCATGTCCGTGCGGTGGATGCGGATGGGAACGACCTTACCGGAAATGGAGTTTTGCAGAAATCGGATATCTACCTTTTTAATGAACAAGGTTTCGTCAGAATGATTCCCTCTGAGGGATTCTCGGACTTTTTCTTTGGAGAGGATAGGGACGAACGGCTCACGCTCGTAGCTTGGGGTAATCTGAAAGAAGATACTCTGATTACTACGGAGATAGCACCGGGAACATCCCTGAAAGATGCGAAACTCCAGCTTCGGCAATATACCCACGGTACGCACATTCCGCTAACAGACCTGTTCTATTGTCGCAGAGAAATAGGGGAGATAAGCACGCGGGGTGTGGAAGGAGCGGATATTACGCTCGTAATGGAACGTATGGTGGCGGGCCTCAGTATACGCACGCGTTATCTTGCCGAACGTTATCCTTATAACGGTGAAGCATATCGTTTCGTCGTACACTGCATCGGTACGGAAATGGATTTTATGGGTGAGGCTTCGGGGGACGGAGCCGGATACGAACCGGCTTCCGTTACTGACGCCAAGGGGGATGTCTATGCACCGCTTTTCCATATATTCCCTACCGGGGAGGGACAACCGTTGGAAATAGACGTCTACCGGAAAGATGAGAAATTATTTACTATCACTAAAGATAATGAACTTCGTCCTTTGTATGCCCCTGTGGGGCAACAGACCAACATTGATATAGACTTTCGTTATGCGGAGGTTAAGGTTTTTGTGAGTGTGGTTCCCTGGGGAACGGTCGGTCAGGATGTAGAAATGTAAGTAAAAAGTGTATGATTAGGTTATTTGAATACAGGGTATACCCGAAAACGGAAGAACCCATACCGTTTTGCTGGAAGGTACTTTTTGTGCTGTTCATGCTGGGCACACTGTTAGCAATGGCGGCTGTGTGCAGTTCTTGCCAACCGGAAGAAGGGGGCATGGAGGATATGGATATGGAGGGTTTACCCGCTACCATTCGGGTGGAAGTGCAGGGAGAAGAACAAGCGAATTTTGTTACTCGGACAGTCAATGAGAGTGTGATCAGTGATCTGCACATTTTGGTCTATAACAGTGCGGGTGAGCTGATCGGACAGAAATACCAGACGGGTAGTTCTACGGTTACCATTAATACGCGCAGTGCTACCGGATGTACCATATATGCCGTTGCCAATACGGGTAAAGCTGACTTGTTTAAGGGATATACCATGCATAAGGAGTCTTATCTGAAAAGTATGGTATACAGCCTGACCAATTGGGATGACTTGAATAAAGGCACCAATCTGCCAATGACGGGAAGCATGAAAAGTGTGAATATCAAGGTGGGGGCAAACACATTGTCGGGAACACTGGTATTAACTCGTATGGTCGCAAAAGTTGAGTTAAAGATTAAAGTGAAAGAAAATAGTGGGATTAACATTACTAATTTGAAAATTTATAATCTTCCTAAAAGCTCTTACTATGTATCCGGTACAGCAGATGCGACAAATACCACTTGGTTGAACTGTGGCGGTATAGGTCCAAGTAGTACAACCACTGCCGGTACAATATTCTATATGTTTGAAAACCGTAGAGGAACCAAAACGATTTCCGCCCAAAAGGATAAAACGACTGCAAATGCGCCTGCACATGCTACGTATGTAGAAATTAACGGCACAATAGGCACTGTTACAGCAAAGTGGACAGTGTATCTTGGAGAAAATAATACGAGTGATTTCAATATCAAGCGGAATGGCAATTATACGTATAACATTACTCTGAATGACGTTGCGGTAACAGATACGAGGGTTGTTGTAGATTTTACGGGAACAGAAGATTTGAGTAGTGCAGGTACGGCAAATTGTTATCTTGCCAAGAAGGTAAATACGTGGTATAAGTTTAAAGCTACAGTGAGAGGAAATGGGGCTGCCACTGCTGCATTGATTTCTCCGACCGGAAGTGCTTTGGCTGCTAATGCTGCTATCAGTCCTACAAGTGCAGAACTCGTTTGGGAAACCAATGGTCATGGGCAAATAATACAAGGTGTGATTCTGAAAGATGGATATGTTTATTTCAAAACTGGCCCGAAAGCTGAAGGGAATGCAGTGATTGCGGTAAAAGACAGAAGTGGTAATGTGTTGTGGAGCTGGCATATTTGGAAAACATCCTTTGATTTAGCAGAGTTTAATTCTAATCATACACAAACGTATAAAACTAATCCGAGAAAAATGAGCACAACTATTTATGCAAACACTCTTTCTTCTCGTGATTTAATAATGATGGACCGTAATTTGGGGGCGGCCGATAATACACCTTCCAATACAGATAACGTAGCTAAGACTTTTGGTTTATATTATCAATTCGGGCGTAAAGATCCATTTCCCAACGCTAAAAAAAGAGAAAGGCGTACTACTGCGGTTGCAGAAGTAATAGATATTGTTGATAAGGATAATAATCCGCTAACCATTAATGAGTTAATGAAATATCCTTATCAAACTCTTAATTCTGATATATCTAAAGATGTGAAGGATCTTATTCTTTATTCTATAAAAAATCCTTTAACCTTTATTCTTCGAGATGATAAAGATGGCCTTACAGATGATACATTTTCGGGAAATTGGATTTATGGAGCATATAAAGGAACATCTGCTTTAGATGCTTCCAATAAATTATGGGGTAGTGATTTTGTGGATAAATCAGGCAATTTAGCTCTTAATGCAACATTTAGTGGAAAAACGATTTATGATCCCTGCCCAGTTGGGTGGTGCATACCTCCTCAGGATACTTGGACTAACTTCACTAAAAATACCCCCGAACAATGGAATAATTATAATATAGCAGGAACTACTGGAAGCGGTACATTTATCAAATATTACAATTGTCCGGTTGAAGACCAAAAGAATTGGACTGACGGGGATGGAATGGGCTTTATGAAAGCTCCTGTTTTTGGACGTCGTTTTTACATCAGAGGAGAGGGAGGTGATGTTGCTTTTTACCCGGCAGAAGGTTGTCGTTTTGGGAAAGATGGAACTACAAGCGCTGTTGGAAGTGGTTGTTACTCTTGGTCATCGGCACCTACTTATGCAACGTCACCGGATGGTGGATATTTTATTACAAATCTTTCTTGGGTGTATCCGGTGGGATATACAACCCGATCATACGCAATACCTGTCCGTTGTGTTAAAGAAACATCTCTGTAAATAAATATCTAGTTCAAGCAGATGATGATAAGGATATGAATGGAAGGATGGTTTCTGCTCCAATGAAGAAAGTATTCACTGACACTCAATGAAATTAGCAAACAGTGCGGTTTCAAGGAGCTACTCACTTATCATGTAACCCAATATATGAATGTCGCCACTATTACTAAGTAATAATAGGACATTTTCTCCTCTATTAAAAAGTACATAATGCGATTTGAGCAGGTTAAGTCCAAAGGAAAAATCGCGTAATAAAGTACTATAGTCCTTTTTCTTTCATACTAAAATAAACTAACTGATTAGCCAATTATTCAATGGTTTCTGTTTATTCATACACAGAAGCTTCATACTACGGGTATTTTAAGAATAGACGGAAAAATCTTTATTTGAATGAATTGTTCATAAGTATAAGATGCTAAAAAAGAATATGATAACGTTTTGGTGTACTTCCTATGTAGAAAATAGAAAGTATAGTTAAATGATATTGTATAATGTGGCAAAATATCAGCGAATAGATAAAAAAATATGTTTTGTATATACTTTTTTGTTTTAAATCGTCTATGAAAAAATGTCTTTTTAAGTCTATCTATGGAACTCTCGGTTTTCAATATAGATAGAAGACATAAAAATAGTCTTTGAATTCTCCGGATATACTACCGCGTTTTCTTCCTTTTTTGGTGAGTAAGTATGTGATATGTATATGGGAGTAAATAATGATTCATTTCTACAAGGCGTGTAGGCTTCTATGTGGGATAGATTTATGGATTGGAAATACCATAGTAAGTGTTCATTTGAGCTTTATAGAAGTTACCGCATCTTTGCAACGTTAACGTTAGCGAAGAGATTTTGAACATGATTTATTTAATTTAAAAAGAAAAAGAACTATGAGTATTTTGTATAAGAAGGTTTGGAGATTACTAAATCCCCTCGATAAGAAATCAGCAAAGAAGGTATATCCGGTAATCACCTATAAGTATGGTGTGGCGATGGATCTGAAGCAGATTGCGAAAAAGATCAGCCGACTTTCCGGTGTAAGTGAAGGTGTGGTGAACTCTGTGCTGAAAGATTTTCGCACGGAGTTGAAAGAAGAGTTGCTTTTGGGGCGGTCGGTAAATATTGACGGACTGGGATTTTTTTATCTTGCCGCCCGTAGCAAGGGGGCGGATACAGCAGAGGCGTTTACAGCGAATGACATCACTGGCTTGCGCGTTTGTTTCCGTGCCAACAAGGAAATTCGTATTACGGCTAACGGAAGCACCCGCTCCGAAGGACTTAGCCTCAAAGATGTGGATCGCATCAATGACGAACTTCCTACAGAAGGTGGTGGCCCGTCGTCACCTGATGGAGGAATAGTGGAAAACCCGCTTGGATAAAGTCTAAAGCTGAGGAGCTTAGAAATTAAAAAATGAAGAATTAAAAATTAAACGATTGTATTTATGAAGAAGTCTGTTTTGAAAAAAATACTGAAAGTAGTGATGGCTATTGTTTCGGCTGCGCTGGGAGCACTGGGGAACAATGCAATGAAGTGATGACGAGGAGATATAAGATCTGAGTTAAATAATAGATAGGGGAGTGTCGGAATTCAGGCACTTCCCTATATTTTTAATGAACCATTCCGTAAAGTAAAGATCGTAAAAAAGCTATTCTGTGGAGTCAGTACTGTGCTTGTTGTATTGATGAGCAAAAGAACTATGTGTAAATAACGAATGAAAATGCGTAAGAAAAAACTCGTTACTTAATTGTGTTTTCGCCTGAATAACTTTACCTTTGTTTTCATAAACCTAAAAACCCGGTAAGTCATGAAATACAAACTATTAGTTCTTGATGTAGACGGAACTCTGCTTGATAGTGAGAAGAAAATCAGCAAGCGCACGCTGGCCGCCTTGTTGAAAGTGCAACAGATGGGCGTACGCATCGTATTAGCTTCCGGCAGGCCCACCTATGGCCTTATGCCCATTGCCAAGGCTCTGGAACTGGGCAATTACGGAGGCTTCATTCTCTCCTACAATGGCGGGCAAATTATCAATGCTCAAAGTGGCGAACTACTCTTTGAGCGTAGGATAAACCCCGAAATGCTGCCCTATCTTGAAAAGAAATCCCGTAAGAACGGGTTCGCCATTTTTACGTATCACGAAGATACCATCATCACCGACTCGCCCGAAAACGAGCACATACGCCGCGAAGCCGAGCTGAATGGCCTGAAGATAATTGCCGAAACCGAATTCTCGATAGCGGTGGACTTTGCCCCTTGCAAGTGTATGCTGGTAAGCGATGACGAAGAAGCCCTCGTGGGACTGGAAGACCACTGGCGCCGGAGGTTGAACGGAGCGCTGGATGTATTTCGTTCGGAACCCTATTTTCTGGAAGTGGTGCCCTGCTCCATTGATAAATCCAATACGCTGGGCGCCTTGCTTGAGAAGTTGGGCATCAATTCCGAAGAAGTCATCGCCATCGGCGACGGAGTTTGCGATGTCTCCATGATACAATCCGCCGGACTGGGCATCGCCATGGGAAACGCCCAAGACTCGGTGAAGGTCTGTGCCGACCGCATCACCGCCTCCAACGATGAAGACGGCGTGGCCGAAGCCGTGGAGAAGGCGATACTTGCCGAAATCCGCCCCGCCGACGTGCCCCTGGAGCAGCTCAACCAGCGTGCCCGCCATGCATTGATGGGAAATCTGGGCATACAATACACTTACGCCTCCGAAGATAGGGTAGAGGCCACTATGCCCGTGGACGAACGTACCCGCCAACCTTTCGGCATCCTGCACGGAGGTGCCAGCCTGGCATTGGCCGAAACCGTGGCCGGACTGGGTTCCATGATACTTTGCAAGCCGGACGAAATAGTGGTCGGCATGCAAGTCAGCGGAAACCATATCTCCTCCGCCCATGAGGGGGATACGGTAAGGGCGGTGGCGACCATCGTGCATAAAGGCCGCTCTTCGCATGTGTGGAATGTGGATGTGTTTACTTCCACGGCCAAGCTGGTGTCTTCGGTGCGTGTAGTCAATAGCATACTGAAAAAGGGATGATCGAAAATGAATTGGACAACGGGCCACAAGAACCACCTGTTGAATCCGCTAAGAAGAACAATACCCGGATCCTCGTAAAAAGAACACTTGCGATTGCCGGTTTAGCCTTGGTTGTATATTTTTTGTACTCCATCGTTCACCTGTTTGTTTCGCCCGACCGCAACATTCAGCAAATCTACCTGGTGCCCGAAGACGCGGCATTTATCATCCAGTCCTCGGCGCCCATCGACGATTGGGCAAAGTTCAGTGGAAGCGCAACCTGGCAATGCCTGAAGCGGGCGAAAGCCTTCGAGGACGTCACCCGGAATGTGGAAACGCTCGACACCGTGGTCCGAAGCAATAAAATGTTGTTATCGCTTGTGGGCAAACGGGATATGCTCATCTCGATCCATAAAGTCCGTGCCCGCGATTGGGATTTCCTGATTGTGCTGGACATGCAAAAGGCCTCCAAGATGGACTTGTTGAAGGATCAGCTTGAAACGGTGCTCACCATGGCGGGCAGTTCCGTAACCAACCGGATGCACAACGGGATTAACATCCTCGAAATGCGCGATCCGGATACACGCGATATTTTTTATTGCGCCTTTGTGGACAACCATTTTGTAGGTTCCTATACCTCCAAACTTGTAGAATCGGCCATCAACTCACGCAACAAGCCCAAAATCGGTCTCGATCATTCTTTTATCGAAGCCGAAAAACTGGTGTCCGGCAAAGGACTTGTCCGCGTTTTTATCAATTATGCACGCCTGCCCCAATTCCTGAATATTTATCTGGGAACCGGGAACGAGTACATCGATATGTTCAGCAATTCCATGGATTTTGCCGGACTCTATTTCAATACCGACCACAAACGGATGGAGGTGAAAGGATATACCTTGCGTAAAGACACCGCCGATCCGTACATCATGGCCTTGCTGAACTCGGGTAAGCACCGGATGAAAGCCCACGAAATCCTGTCCGGACGGACGGCACTCTATACCAATATCGGTTTTAGCAATCCAGTGACATTTGTACAGGAATTGGAGAATGCACTCGCGATCCACGACCCGCAATGGTGCGAATCTTATAGGAGTTCCCGGAAGAAGATTGAAAGCCTGTTCGACATCTCTCTGGAAGAAAACTTCCTGAGCTGGATGTCGGGAGAATTTGCCATCACCCAGTCCGAACCGGGGCTGTTGGGGCACGATCCGGAACTGATTCTGGCCATCGGCGCCAAAAGCATCAAGGACGCCCGTAAGAATATGGAGTTTATAGAAAAGAAGATCAGACGACGCACCCCGCTCCGGATAAAGACGGTTGATTATAAGGGATTTGAAATCAACTATGTGGAAATGAAAGGCTTCTTCCGTTTGTTCTTCGGAGGGCTGTTCGACAAGTTCGAAAAACCCTATTACACGTACGTGGACGATTATGTGGTGTTTAGCAACAAAGCCTCGTCTCTGCTCTCATTTATAGAAGATTACGATCAGAAGAACCTGTTGAAGGATAATCCGGGCTTTAAAAATGCCTTCTCGTACCTGAATTCGAGCTCTACCGTTTTCTTATATACAGATGTGCATAAGTTTTATTACCAGTTGAAGCCTATGATGAATGCCGTTACGTGGGGAGAGATACAATCGGACAAGGACATTGTCTACTCATTTCCCTATTGGACCATGCAGATTACGGGAGACGGCCAGTCCGCCTCGTTGCAATGCGTGATGGACTATAAACCTTATCAACCGGAAGAAGCGGCCGTAGCGGTGGTAGTGGACGATGAAGCCGACGAAGTAATGAACGAAGATGCCGAAACGGAGAAGGAGCAAATGAGTGAGTTGCAACGCTTCTATGTTGAGAAATTTGAGGGCAACGTCTTGCGGGAGTTTTATCCCGAAGGAGCGCTGAAGAGTGAAGCGGAAGTGAAAGAGGGAAAGCGCCACGGACGCTATCGCGAATATTATGAGAACGGCAAACTGAAACTCCGCGGAAAATACGGAAATAACATACCCAAAGGCACATGGAAGTACTATACGGAGGAGGGAGAGTTTGAACGGAAAGAGAAGTATTAAAAAAGAGAAAAACAATGCTTGCATATACCTATATTGAACACGGAAAATTTGAACTTATAGAAAAACCGAAACCCGGGTTGAAAGCCCCCCGCGACGCCATTGTCCGCGTGACGCTCGGCAGCATCTGCACCAGCGATTTGCACATCAAGCACGGTAGCGTGCCGCGTGCCTTGCCCGGAACCACGGTGGGGCACGAAATGGTAGGCATCGTGGAGCAAGTGGGCGCGGACGTCACTTCCATCAGGCCCGGCGACAGGGTTACGGTGAACGTAGAAACCTTTTGTGGCGAATGCTTCTTTTGCCGACACGGATATGTGAACAATTGCACCGATGCCAATGGTGGTTGGGCACTGGGTTGCCGCATCGACGGAGGTCAGGCCGAGTACGTCCGCGTGCCTTATGCCGACCAGGGATTGAACCGCATTCCGGATGCGGTGAGCGACGAACAAGCGCTCTTTGTGGGCGACGTGCTTGCCACGGGCTTTTGGGCGGCCCGCATATCGGAGATTACCGAAGAAGACACGGTGCTTATCATCGGCGCTGGTCCTACCGGAATCTGTACCCTGCTTTGCGTGATGCTCAAGCAACCCCGTCGCATCATCGTTTGCGAGAAATCTCCTGAAAGAATACGCCTTGTGCGTGAACATTATCCGGACGTACAGGTGGTGGAACCGGAGGATTGCCGGGAGATTGTGTTGCGGAGTAGCGATCATGGCGGAGCCGACGTCGTGCTCGAGGTGGCAGGAACCGACGACACCTTCCGTCTGGCGTGGGAGTGTGCACGCCCCAATGCCATCGTCACCGTGGTGGCTCTCTACGACCGCCCCCAGGTGCTTCCCCTGCCCGATATGTACGGAAAAAACCTGACCTTCAAGACCGGTGGCGTGGACGGGTGCGATTGCGCCGAGATACTTCGCCTGATCGAAGAAGGCAAGATAGACACCACGCCGCTTATCACACACCGCTTCCCGTTGAATGAGATTGAGGAGGCTTACCGGATTTTTGAAAATAAGCTGGAGGGGGTGATGAAAGTTGCGGTGTCTGAAAGAGAAAAGAAAGGAATAAGAGTGATTAGGGGTTAGTGATAAGTGATTAGCGCCATTCGGTATACAGTCCCCGCATCATTTGTTATGTCTCCGGTACAAAGAATCCACTGAAATCATATACCGAATGGTGCTAATCACTTATCACTAAACCCTAATCACTTTATCCATACCCTTATTAAAAAGAATACAGCCTTATGCCCATTATTGAAATATCCTCCTTGTCACACCCCGGAATCGAGGTGTTCTCCACCCTCACCGAGGCCCAGTTGCGCAACCGCATCGAGCCCGATAAAGGCCTGTTCATAGCCGAAAGCCCGAAGGTGATCCGTGTAGCATTGGATGCCGGCTATGAACCTCTGGCCCTCTTGTGCGAGCAAAAACACATCACCGGTGATGCCGCCGACATCATCAGTCGTTGCGGCGACGTGCCCGTCTATACGGGCGGGCGGGAGTTGCTCGCCACGCTGACGGGCTATGTCCTGACGCGCGGAGTGTTGTGCGCCATGCGTCGCCCTGCGCCCCGCACGGTGGAAGACACATGTCGGGATGCCCGGCGTATCGTCGTCATCGATGGTGTGGTGGACACCACGAACATTGGTGCCATTTTTCGTTCGGCGGCCGCCCTCGGGATGGATGCCGTGTTGCTGACGCGTAACTCTTGCGATCCGTTGAACCGTCGTGCGGTCAGGGTGTCCATGGGTTCGGTCTTTTTGGTTCCCTGGACGTGGCTGGACGGTACTCTCAGTGATCTGGCCCGCCACGGCTTCCGCACCGCCGCCATGGCACTTACGGACGATTCTATCTCCATTGCCGATCCTGTCTTGACGTCCGAACCCCGGCTGGCCATTGTGATGGGAACGGAGGGAGAGGGGCTTCCACCCGATACGATTGCCGCGGCGGACTATGTAGTCCGTATCCCGATGGCGCATGGGGTCGATTCGCTCAATGTGGCGGCCGCCGCCGCCGTGGCGTTCTGGCAACTTAGGGCTACGGATTAAAACTATTCTTGTTTTAATTTCGATATGGATAATCTTCGGATGTATAAAGAATTACTTGCGGATAAATATTTCTAAGGAAGGAATTCCATGTGGCTGTTGGATGTGTAGAGAGGAAGAGTATGACCGTAAAGAGTCTAAAAGAGAAACTTGGTGCATTATCAAAGAATGAGCCAATAGATTAAAATACCATTCCTCGCTCTTTCTATAAGTGTGAAATGGTATTTTGTTATTCAGTGCGTAATGTTGAGAATTCTTGTTTTTTAATTGATAATTTATTATAGGTTACTTACCGATGCAGAAAATGTTTTGTATCATTTTTGACTTGTAATAAATTGATATTTAATATATTATGTTTTTATGAAATGCTTCGGGGACAAACTGGGGACAAAAATTAGCTATCCAAAAGATAAAAAGAGCAAATATAAGGTCTATCCCTTGATGTTTTTTAGGCCAATTTTTTGTCCCTCGGAAAGAAAAACAATCCCGTTCTCATCATACGATGATATTCGAAGCACACTGCAAATATAATAAAGTTTAGTTTGTTTTTTGTATATCTCTTCAAGTTCTAAACTAAACGGCTTTTATAAGTCCTCAAAGCCACACCTGTTTTTTCTTTTGGCCAGCAAGATTGTTAATGGGGACATTGCTTTGTCCTTCCAGCTCTGTCTCTTTTCGCCAGTCGTTGTTTAGGCTCTGCCTTGACTCGGATTACTTGGTTTTACCTTTCCCTATTTTAGTCGTACCTCCATTATTCCGCAGACCTCTTTCAGATCTTCTGATGTTCCTGTCATCTATCCGTGAACTATTCTTTTTTTATATAATCTTCGCTCCCGAACTTTTATATTGGTATGAGAGCCGCTTACATTTCCTCCATCAGCTATTCCTCTCCGTCACCGCATAGGTTTTATTGCTGCAAAGGTTGGCTACCGTGCCTGTACCCTCCGTTTTGAAGTGCATTTCTTGCAAATTCTTCCTTGCCGTGCAAGAGTAATTGGCAAGAAAAAACATCGGGTGAGGCTTCTCCGGTAGCCCTTTCATGCACCATAAAACCCGAAGCGGCTTTGGAAATGAGGAAGCCGAACAGAGGGAAGAAAAGAGATGGCTGCGCCATGGCTAAATGGTTCCAGCCGTTTTTTCTTTTGGCTGCAAAATTTATGTGTGCTCCTGGTGCTATTAAGGCCGAGCAAAACACCTCTTCGACCAGACGCAATATCCCACAATTGGAACCCCAAAATATCCGTGAATCCATCCTCGATTTTATAGCCCTTTTTGGCGAAATAAACCCCGACATGCCCTATCTTTGCAGACGAGGTCAGTCGGGGCTCAAAAAGGCTGTTTTTGCCTCTTTCCCCTCTGTTCGGAGAGAGACGATGAAAAAACGTTAAATCTTTGATTTTTCGCAAAAAACAAGTAAATTTTTGAGTAGCCTACCTTTTAGGATGTAAACTATTGATAATCAATAAGAATACAATAGTGCATCGTCAACTAAATTCAGGAAAAGTAGCTAACCTTGTCACTAGACCAATAGATAAAAATAAAAGACTCACCCTAAACGCGCTGTTCTTATGGGAAACGGGGTGAGTATGTTATTGCAATTTAGTTGATAAATTTCGTATTCCAATGTTTTTCTTAAATCTTTTGGGAAAATGAATTATATAGGGTCACACTGCGACAAGAATATTAGAAAAGTGTATAATTAAGAGGGATGTTTTTATGGAAAAGTGTATATTTGCAATATTATTTTTTTTAGAAAAGTGTAGAAGTAATGCTGTACAGAAAGATCCGATCATATATAGATGACCACCTCAGATCTAAGGAGGACAAGATTCTCCTTATTGAAGGAGCACGGCAGATAGGCAAATCTTATATCATAAGAGATGTAGGGAGGGACCTCTATGACAATTATGTGGAGATAAATTTCGTGGAAGACGATGCAGGCGACAAGATATTCAGGAATGTCCGCACCACGGAAGAGTTTTACCTGAACTTAAGTATGGTTGCAGGATCCAAACTGGACAGATATGAAAATACATTGGTATTCATTGATGAGATTCAGCATTATCCGCAATTTCTGACTATGCTCAAATTTTTGAGGCAAGAACACAAGTATCGGTTTATCTGTAGCGGAAGCCTGTTGGGAATTGCATTGAAAGGAACTGTTTCGGTTCCAGTCGGAAGTATTATTCCCAGAAAAATGTACCAGCTGGACTTTGAAGAATTCCTAATTGCAAATGATTTCGGTGAGGATGCGATTAAGCATCTAAGGAAATCCTTTGAGAAGAAACAGCCTTTGCCCCAGGAGATTCATGATAAAGTGTTAGGCCTTTTCAAAAGATACCTGCTCGTGGGTGGTATGCCGGATGCAGTAAATGAATATTTGAACTCCCATAATATCGTCAAAGTGAGAGAAGTTCAGGAGGCAATCAGAGAACTGTATGGTGCCGATGCTTCCCGTTACGAAGAGGACGCTGCCAAGAAACTGTACATCCGCCGTATCTATGATATGATTCCTTCTCAGATGGAGAACAAGAAGAAGCGGATTGTGGCAAAAGATATATTGGATAGGAAAGGCGATAGATTCAGCAATTACGTGGAGGAGTTTGAGTATCTGATCAATTCAGGTATTACGATACCATCTCATGCAATCAGCAATCCGAAATATCCCTTGGCAGAATCACAGCAGAAAAATTTGTTGAAGCTGTATATGAACGATGTAGGTATGCTTACTTCCCTGTTGTATCATTACAATATCCAGCCAATACTGAACGACATTGCCAGCATTAACCTTGGCTCTGTCTATGAAAGTGCTGTTGCTCAGGAACTGAAAGCACATTACGAAAAATTGTTCTACTACGACAATAAGCAGAAAGGAGAAGTAGACTTCCTTGTTGATGATAGCGATACCATGAGCGTCCTACCTATTGAGGTTAAATCCGGAAAGGATTATACGGTTCATAGTGCATTGGATAACCTGATGGCAATTCAGGACTACCATATTGTTTCATCTATTGTTCTTTCAAATGAAAGGGAAATAAAGACCAAAGGAAATATCCTTTATCTCCCAATTTACTATATTATGTTTCTGGAAAACAAGATGCCAGAAAAAGAGAACCTGTACTTTTAATCAATTAAAATACTACAAACGCTTGTAATCAACAGCAAAATGGGCTTGTTGGCTAACAGATAAGTAACACTATGATAGACAAAATAAATATAGAAGTTTTAAAGGATTTCATACAATCCGGCAATATCAACTTTTTGATAGGATCAGGTTTGTCAAGACCTTTTTTACCTGTACTTGGGAATATTGAAAAACAAATGGCTTCAGTTAAAGATGCTCCGGCAAATAAACAGGAGGCACTTGCAGCTGTTCTTTATAAGGAATATTTTGAAAAGGTAATACTCCCTAATTTCAAACTTGATTATAGATCTAAAAATTATACGCTTACACATAATAACTATTGTGAATTTTTGAATATATGGAACGATATTCTTCATAATAGATGCAGTCGTCTCCGCTCTAAGCAAGCAAATATATTTTCAACAAACATTGATTTATTTGTAGAAAGTGCTGCCGAGACTACTGGCGTTGAATTCAATGACGGTTTTATCGGAAGCATAAATCCAGTTTTTTCAGAAGCAAATTTCCAAAAAAGTGTATTGAAGAATAGTATTCACTTCCAAAATAGTACAGAACTACCAGTATTTAATCTATTGAAGGTACACGGCTCCATCAATTGGAAAAATACTGATGATAAAGTTTGTAATGATTTTAATTTAAGTTTAGTCTCAGAAATACAACAAGCCTTGTCATGCAAAACAAGTTCTTTCCCAGCATATAAAGAGACAAACGAAGATATATTAGAACAACTTATTGACAGACATAATTTCAAGGGTTTTATAGAGGCATACAATAAAATGCTATTAGTAAATCCAACAAAGAAGAAGTTTAGTGAAACTGTTTTTGATGTGCATTTCTATGAATTGATGAGACTGATGTCTAATAATCTTGAAAAGGAAAATTCTTTATTATTTGCAATGGGCTTCTCATTTGAAGATGAACACATTCGCAATATTGTAAAAAGAGCTTTAAAAACAAATCCGACCTTGATGGTCTTCATCTTTTCATATCAAGATAGCGGTAAAAAAAGGTACTTAGAGTTATTTGGAGAGAATGATTCAAATCTTTTGATAATTACCCCGTCAGAATTCAATGAAACTAATGCATTGAAAGAAGATGATGAAATCAAAGAGTTTGACTTCCGCTCAATCAATAACGTCTTCAAAAGTATATCATCTAAAATTCCGTTTCATTTTAAATATGACAAATAATAAAGATATAATCACATATCAATCTATTTTCCATATCGGAATCGTTCTTTCTGTATCAGGACGTGAAGTTAAAGTCAAGGTAGACAAGCAGAAGAATCTTCCCCACATTATATTCAACGGGACATTAATAAAGAATATTTCCGTTGGTGGTTATTTGAAAATAATAAATGGTTTCAATACCCTTATAGCAAAGATAGACGGTGAATTTATCACAACAGACGACAAACTGCCCAATAACAACTACAATGCAGCTGAAGATAGGATTTATCGAGTGCTTGTATGTAGTTTAATAGGTTATCTTACACCTGGAAAATTCGTTAGGGGTGTAAAGTCTTTACCCCTCATTGACAATGAGTGCTTTATCCTATCTTATGAGGAATTCCGTAAAATTCATTCTTTTGTTGAAAAATCAAGTGATAAGACTATCGAAATTGGTACGTTAGCTACCGACGATTATACTCCAATCTCTTTAGGTGTGCAGAAACTGTTTTCAAGCCATATCGGAATTTTTGGCAATACAGGTAGCGGAAAATCTTATACTCTTGCTAAATTATATAGGCAACTATTTGTTGAGTACAAAGCCTCTGAATCATTTATGAAATACTCAAAGTTTCTTTTTATTGATTTTAATGGAGAGTACTCAGGTCCAGATGCTATAGTATCTGATAAACAAGTATATAATCTATCAACGCGAACTACAAAGGATAAGATTCCTTTTCCTAAAAAGGCACTTCTTGATCTTGATACATTATGCATTTTCGCTAGTGCTACAGAAAAAACTCAGCGTCCCTTTATTAGCCGTTGTCTTGAATATCATGATTACATCAGAGATGAGAATCACTTCAAGAATATCTTAAAAAAACTTATTGAGGAAATTCTATTGATGTCTGACAAGCAGAGAGCCGAATTACTGCTAGACTATGTTGAACAGATTGTACCAAAGTGTATATCTAGTGACGGTGAAATACTTAACCTCCATTCCGGATTAACATTCCACAATAGCAAAAACTATTATTATTTGGATGGTGAGATGTCAAAAAGTATTCAGTCCGCTCCTGAATTAGTTCACAATACTTTGTATTACAAACAGGCAGAAGAATACTCCCAACCAACAGAATTGATTGAATACTTTATACATATAATGTATTTACGACTCATTAGAGATGTCTTGGATAACCGTGCAATGAATGAGCACATTGCGCCAGCAATAAATAAGCTAAAGAGTATGGTTAAAGATATTGGCAATTTGATTGATTTCAACGATGATGATTTTTGGAAAAAGAATAACATTGTTGTCATAAATCTTGATAGTGTCAATCAAGATTCAAAGAAAATGATACCTCTATTGCTATGCAATCATCTATATAAGGAGCATAAGCATCAAAAGGAAAAAGACCTAACATACCTCAATATTATTATTGATGAAGCCCATAATATTCTATCATATCAATCCAATCGCGAAAGTGACACTTGGAAGGATTATCGCCTTGAGGTTTTTGAAGAAATAATCAAAGAGGGACGTAAATTTGGCGTCTTTATGACAATTGCAAGCCAACGTCCCTCAGACATTTCTTCAACTATCGTATCTCAGTTGCATAACTATTTCATTCATAGACTCGTTAATGATGAAGACATTAATAAAGTAGGACAAACAATATCTTTCCTTGACAGGGTATCAAAAGAGTCATTGCCAATTCTCTCCACAGGGGTATGCGTTATAGCTGGACAATTGGTAGAAATGCCAATAGTTGTACAAATTTCAAAAATTGAGGATAAGTACAAGCCAAATAACGAAACAATAGATATCGTATCAAAATGGTCATAATTGTTGAGTTAAAGACATATCATTATGAATGAGGAATTTACAGATATACAATACGCGCCAATTAGAGAGTACAAGTATGCCCAATGGTTTAATGAGGTACATTACAACAGGAAAACACTTTCGAAATCAGAGTGTAAAGAATTTATTTCTGTCATAGATGACACCATCGCACAATATTCCGAGGGACTTCCATTAATAGCTAGTATTCTGGAAGACACGAAAGAACAACATGATGAATACCACGAAATAGACCGAACCGTTGTCTCTGTCTACTTATTTGTACTTTTTACGATGATTGACAGTATGGTAGCCGGGAAATACTTTATTCTTGCTGACCTCGACTATGATCGGAGGTTTATGCGCGGAAAATTGTTTGTAATCCTCAATGAGGGCTTCAAAAAACTCTATGGCTTTAATATGAAGTCCCACAAGAAATCAGAATGGAATAGACTCCGGCTCATAATGAAGTACTTCCCAGAAGTAATCAATCGCCAGTATCAGGAATTGACATATCTCCTCGAAAAACAATCCCATACTTCTTCTTGGTGGAAAGACGAACGGAACTATGAGCCCCATCTTGACACAGAAAAATTATATAAATCAAGACAAGAAGAGATTATTGAAAGCAAAGTAATGATGGATTCTCTGAAACTTTTTAACACATTGATGGCTGTAAGTAATTTTCTGGGGAATGTTCACGCTTGCCTTTTCAATTTCCTCTTGTTGGAAAATATCGCAGAGGTGAATTATCGGAATGATAATAATGTAATATCGAATATGTGACTACTTATTGTACACTTTCAACACATATAATTATAAAGTAACTTAGTTTATGCTACAACCAATATCTACAACAGTGTCTCGTAATCATAGTAAGTATATGATGACTGAGCGTTTGAAACACAATGGTGGTTCTGTTCCTGAGGCAAAAGACTTCTCTATATGTGCACTCAGAATAAGGGACGATTGTGCCCAGAAGAAATGCCTTCGAGGTGGATTGTATTTCTTCAATGACCGTTTGCGTCAGACACAAGATGGAGAGGTTGCACTTAATCCTAAATGTCAGGTTCCTTATGATTTCTATGGTGCAAATATTAATATACAAGCAGTCGTAGGGCAAAATGGTAGTGGTAAATCTTCAATCCTAGAATTACTTTATCGCATCATCAACAATTTTACATTCATGTTGGAGCTGGGTATGTACCGGAACTCTTATGCTGAACAACTCTTTTATGTCAAAGGATTGCATGCTACTCTCTATTATCTGCTCGATGGTCACATCGGAACCTTGGTGGCAGATGGTGATGTTATGCATTTTTACTATGATAGATACGAACAGCATCTACAATTTGAGGTCTTGAATGGCCAAGGATCTTATAGAGTTCGGACTCAAGAGCTCGATATTCATAACGAAGTGGTTGAAGAGGCTGCAATTCTTACGCCACTCCGCAGGATGGCAGAGGTCTCACGACGATTCTTTTACACCATCGTAACGAACTACTCTATGCAGTCATATAATGATCAGGACTATTATGATGAAAAAACTTACAAAGAGTTCGTTCCTAAGTTGGAACAGGGCAAAGGTGGAAAGAAACAGGTTAGCAAAGTAGTAGTTGAGCGTGAAGAAGGTGATGTATGGATTCGTAGTATTTTCCATAAAAATGATGGATATCTTAGTCCTATCGTTTTGAATCCTTACCGAGATGAGGGAGTCATTGACACGTACAAGGAATATCGACTTTCTCAGTATCGGCTCTCTACGATATTTATTCAGGCAGAGAAAAAAGGTATTCAAGTAATTGACGATTATAAATTGGCTTCTGTAGATTACACTTACGACCCTAGGACTGTAGAAATTAAGTTCAAAAAACTCTATTTAGGTAAGGTCCGTCATGACTCAGAATGGATGGAATTTTCTGATGTGGCATCATGGCATAAGGCTCATCGAGATAGTATTGCTTATTTACTTCTGTGTGAGTTAGGCTTAGAAAAGTTGGACTTTACAAAGAACATCATTAGGGATTCTGCTCTCTACATGGTTTATAAAGTGCTTTCTATTGCATCCAAATATCCTTCCTACTATAAGTATGAAGATTTTGGTAATCTTGAATCCTATTTTCAAGGAGGAGAGTACTATTCCAAACAGATTCGCAATCTTGTTGATGCAATTAAGAAAGACAAGTCTCATATCACAATTAAGTTCCGACAGGTAGAGAATTTTATCAATTTGATTAAGTGTAACGTTGGGTTGGAACGAGAGTTTAATGGCACTTTTACTTTTGATTATTACCAAAAGAAATTGGAAGTATATGGTCTAATTCAGAAGTCCCCCTCAAACCTACGCGAGTTAACAAAAATACTACCTCCAGCGTTTTTTAGTATTGACATAAAGCTGAAGAAAGATGATGAGACTACTATAAGTTTAAGTCGTATGAGTAGTGGAGAACGACAGTTGCTTTATACCTGTGGCACCTTTATATATCATATAATTAACTTGATGAGTGTGTAAGATTCTCGCAGAGTTCGTTATCGCAATATGATGCTTGTGCTTGATGAAGTGGAGATTTGTTTTCATCCGGAGTATCAAAGGCAATTTATCAGTCGTTTGCGGGATATGCTCGCAAAGTTCCGTTTTAATAAGTATTGCTCTATTTGCATTATTATTGCAACGCATTCACCCTTTATCCTGAGTGATATACCGCAACAAAACATATTGTATCTGAAGAATGGACAATGTGTGAATGATAATGTATCTGTTAATCCCTATGCCGCAAACGTAAACGACATTTTACATCAGAGTTTCTTTTTGGATAAAACCTTCATGGGTGATTATGCTTTGGAAAGAATGCAAAAGTTGCTATCTGACATAGAATCCTATGGAAACAAGAAGATTAATCGAAATATTGAGGAACTAAAACAGGAGATAGCCTTGATAGGAGACAAGTTCCTCAAGCAGCAGCTCACAGCGTTACTAACTTATAAGGAGACACTATTTAATCATGGACAGAATATTGATTAACGATGACATCTTGAAATATGCACAAATGTATGAGCAAGCTTTTCGTGGATACCAACTTGATGTACCGACTAAGTTGCGGAACATAAAAGTAAAGCTTAATATTTACAATGTATATAACCGCCTTTCTCTTAATGTTCTCGATGAATATAAGGCATATGTAGAAGAAATTGCTAAAGATTATGACAATGCAGTAGACGAGACAAAGAACTTGCTGGTTCTTCAACCCCAACATTTTCAAAACTATATAAACAAATATGAAGGAGTTTTATTTCAGCATGTAAAACTCGATAAAGAACTTGTTTATCATGAACAAGTCGGTGGAAAAAGACCTGGCCTAAAGAAGAAATTCTGGGAGTTGATCGTTGATGCAATGCACTATGAGACGAAAGTTCGTCCAATAATGGTTCCTATCATTGAAGCTATGGGAATTAGAACTTGCGTATATTGTAATATGCAGTATGCTCTTACCATTAACCATAGTAAGGGATTGTATGAGTTAGATCATCGTTTCCCCAAGTCAAAGTATCCTTATTTATGTACAACATTTTATAATTTGCAACCTAGTTGCCCAACATGTAATCACGGCAAAAATACAGCTACCGCTGATTTTGGATTATATACCACTGACTCTAATGAATTGCATCCATTTCATTTGTTATCAAACTCTCATTTATATTTAAGGAAACGTAGATTTAATCCCAAATATATCAATATCCACTTGGTTTCGTCTGATGTACATAATTTAACGAACTGTCAATTGGCAAAAACTCATGAAAAAGATTTTATGATAGATTCAGTCTATGCAGCGGTAAAGGATGTGGCAGAGGAGACGATTTGGCGGTGCAAAGCGTATGATGACACATATAAGGATTTATTTATAAAGAATTTCCCGGAACTTTATAATAAAGATGCACTCCATCGTTTTGTGTTTGGAACGTATTCTGACGATAAGAATGTTCATTGTCGTCCATTGACTAAATTGATACGTGATATAGAAAAAGATATGGGTGTTATTATAGAGCCTGTATAGAGCCTGTATAGAGCCTGTTTAAAAATAATGATGCAAAAACGGTTGGTTATAACTATGAAAGCACGTATTTTAAATAGTTTTCGCATGTAAATACTCACGAGTCCCCCATATAGTCATTAAAAAAGGGGCTACATTTTGTGTCGTTCAAATATAGAAAAGGGTATTTATTCATGCAATTTTTTAGCTATTTTTTGTGTTTCTCTAACCAGACGTTAGTACTTAAGGACGATACTTTGAATTTTCTCTGTAAAGGGCGAAAGTACAAACAGAATATGCGTTTGCACTTGCACTTTTGCACCATAGGCTACGCAGTTTGCTTCATATCGGCTTTTCTCTAAAGAAATTTGCTGGTTCTCAAGAAAATCCGTAATTTTGCACCGTCAATTGAATAAAAAACATAGAGCTTACAATGCAGCAAAGAAGAATGAACAAGTGGGACACCGTATCGGATCAGGGCATAAAATGCCTTGAGAGATTGTCGTGTGTCCATACTTCGGGCATTGGAGCATTCTATACTTTGGGAGACATTTTCCGACGAACGTTTGATAGACCATCGGGGATACGATGATGCTGGTATCCCGTTGAAACGATAAATGAAAACCGTCGGAGAGTCCTTACCAAACTTTTCGACGGTTTTTATTATGTGCCTAGTGGTGACGTTCGCACGATGCGCTCTTCTCCGTCAATTCCGTCCACGGGCTGAATTGCAACGTATTATTAACCGCGCAGTGATGCGCATGAATGAAAAGATTATGAATTATAAATTTGACAGAAGCAGGGTGTTCTTTACATCCGACACCCACTTCAACCACACCAATATCATCAGGTTCTGCAACAGGCCTTTCAAGAATGTGTCGCACATGAATGAAACGATTATTTCCAACTGGAACCGCGTGGTCGGTCCGGAGGATATCGTGTTCCACCTGGGTGATTTCTGTCTTGGCGGTTCTGCCGAATGGGTAAACGTACTGAACAGGCTGAACGGGAAAATATACCTTATTTCCGGCAACCACGACATCAAGAACCTGAGGCAGAATTACACGAAATACTTCGAGCATATTGCAATGCAGATGTATATCGAGGTGGATAAACAGAAGATTTATCTGAATCACTGTCCGTTCCTTTGCTATAGCGGCTCTTATGACGACACCTGGCAGCTTTTCGGACACGTGCATACCCGAAGGAACAATACCGGAAATGATGCTTCTCGGCTGAGCATGCTTCTTCCGACACAATATGATGTCGGAGTGGACAACAACGATTTCACTCCGGTTTCATTTGCGCAGGTGAAGGCAATCATAGGGAAACAGATTGAACAATCAAGGAAAGGAGAACAGTAAGATGAAGATACAATACATGAGAGATCTGCACATGGAGTTCCAGGAGAACAGCTGATACTTGAAAAATAATGAATTGCCTGTAACCAGATGGGATATGTTTTGAAGATGAACACCTGATAAACGGATTTGATCCGGCCAGGTTTATTGAAATTTAATAGCGATGCAATATATGTTGTGTAAACTTAATTTATTGATTATCAATATAGTTTTGTGCGTTGAAATAGCTTCGGGGGACAAACGGGGGACAAAAATATGCCGACCAAAAGAAAAAAAGAGCAAATATGAAATTCAATTTTGTACACTTCAAAATAAATCAATGCACGGTGTATTTAGACTGGATTTGCTTCTGAACAGAGTTGCGAAATGATAGAAAAATAGTTTTGTTTGTTTATTGTATATCTCTTCAAGTTCTAAACTAAACTGCTCACAGCCTAAGAGTGTCAAGTATTGGTGAGGTATTTTTCTTTTGGGCGGCACTTAAGTCTATACGAGTTTAACTATATTGCGTGAAAAAATCACGTGAGTATTTCACGGAATTATAAAATGTTGTATCTTTGCAAAGTATTAGGTTGTGTAACCCCATTATATCCGTTCAATACAAATGTATAATCAACAATAAATTATGGTAATATGATACTACGTGTAATTCTGAAAAATTTTCTTTCGTTTAACGAAGAGGTTCAGTTTGATATGTTTCCTAATATGAAGAGAACCTCTTTGTCGAGGCATATTAAAATGCTTGGTGATAAATTGCCGGTATTGAAGATGGCTGCCATCTATGGCGCGAATGGAGCCGGAAAATCGAATTTGTTGAAGGGAGTCAACTTTTTGAAGGCTGTTGCTACAAACAAGAATTTTCTGGATAGAGAAAATTTAGAAAAATACATTTTTGCCTTGAAAGAGGACGCTGGTACGATGCCAATAGAATTGGCAATCGAGTTTGTAACCAAATCAGGCATACCTTTTATATATTCTGTAGAAATTATGAATACCGGGATTACTTTTGAGACCTTACAAGTGTCCGGTTTAGGATCAGAAGGTAACCAAAATGTTTTCACTCGTAAGGACGGAAAGGTCGAATATGCAGTTACACCTTCTGGCGAGGTTAATAATATGGTATTGGGATGGATAGAAAAGAATCCGTTTGCGAGTCTTTTGACTATAAATAATGATATGCCAGTATTGGCAGATAAAAATATCGGCATTGCACAGAAATGGTTTGAAGATGAACTGACAATCATTGGGCTTCATTCATTCAATCCCGCTTTGATTGGAATATTCAAACATGATAAGGAAATCAATCAGTTCGCTTCAGAACTCTTCAAAGTCATAGATTTAGGTATTAATGGAGTCAAGGTCGAGACTGAAAATTTCGAGGATTGGATGAGTACTCATGACAGCAGCAATCTGCCGATGGAGAAACTGCGTGAGATGCGTTCTGGGGTACTGTCTGAGGGCGTTGATTTCAGAAATACAAGAACTATCAGTGTTGAGGACGGGGTACAGAAGATAAGCCAGATGATGTTCCGTCAGTTTGGTGAAAAAGGATTTTCAAAAGATATGGATATTCAGGCGCAGTCCGATGGTACGGTTCGTCTGTTGTCACTTGTCCCGGCATTGTATGATGCCATGAAATCTGCCAAGACGGTACTCATTGATGAGCTTGACCACAGCATACATCCTCACTTGGTGCGTGAATTGGTGCGTTACTTCTCTACGCAGGAGACTAATGGTCAGCTTATTTTCACGACTCACCAGACCTGTCTGCTTAATCAGGATTTCCTGCGTACAGATGAAGTATGGATGGTTGAGAAAAAGGATGGTAGTAGCCATATGTATTCGCTAAATGACTTCAAGATTCATAATACAATCAATATTGAGAACGGATATATGGAAGGTCGATACAGAGCTATTCCGTTTATTGGTGAATTGAATATGTAATCTGATGATGAAGTATGGATTTATCAAAATTGACATATTCAAAAGGAGATTCCAAGCGGATTCCAGCAGAAGTTCCTTTTCATGAACTAACAACGGAAAGTAAAGAAGATCGTGGAACTTCTGTAGTCGTGAAAAAAGTACCGCCTGCATACAGAAAGGAAGAAGGAGTCCTTTCTACCAGTCTCGTGTTCGTGATGTCAGGCGGAGAGAAGCGGGAGAAGGATTTTCTTCGAGAACTTATCAGGCAGCGGGAATTACATTCGTTGAGAGTGTCGTTTATGTCTGAAAAAGGGCAGGGATTGCAACCGTATCAGATACAATCAAGGTGGAATGAAATCAAATCCGCAGGTTTCTTCAAGATAGATGGTCAGGTTTACAACTTGGATACTACGGACAAGGTCTTTCTTCTTTCAGATGTAGATGAGTTTTATGACCAATTGGTGAAAATATTCAAGGATAGCACAGATGATGAGCAAGGCCAATGGATAGTGAGTAACCCTTGTTTTGAAATATGGTTGTATTACTGCTACTTGGATGAACTGGAAAAAGATCTTGGATGCTTGAAAACAGAACCTGTCGCTACACGAAACAAAAAAATGAAGGCCTTAGGTAACACTCTAATCAGTGGAGGGCTGAATCCTTGTTTGGCATTTGAGAATATGTTGAATGGAATAGAACACAGTATTGCTTATTATGCTGAGGATGACAACGGGATCCCCGTCTTATATGCAACACAAATGCATGAAATGGCTCAGTACCTTGTTGACGTGATGAATAGAAATGCTAACGAGTATTCTGAATATGTGAAGAGGAAAGAAGAGTGGAGGAATTTTATGAAAAAACAGAGTATAAAGAAATAGAATTGTAATATAGTAGCTAATTTTAAAATATTGAAAATACGATAATGGCTAACTTGATTTCATATTTTACGAAAAATGATGCTTTGAGTGCGAGTGAGGGACTTGAGATATATGATTTTACAGGTGATTCTACTGTTTTTGTGCAGGATTGCGTGCAGCGTTTTCGTGAAGCCTATATAAGCGAAGAAAAGCTTGAAGAAATTATTCTCAAGTCAAAGAAGGCGACAAGAAAAGATGCCATAGAACGGAGGTTGCCCCAAAAGACATCAAATAAAGCAGGTGATTTTGGCGAGATACTATCATATTATCTATGGACAGAGACGTTTGCTAGTGATGCAAATATACGCCCGATGAAAATCAGGTGGAAAGAGCACCCTGACATGCCTAGTCATTTGGTAGATGTTATCCTCCTCAGACGTGTAGATGAAGACAATGCCTGCCCTGATGATAAGATGTACACGATTGAATCTAAAGTGTGGACCTCAACAATGAAAGGAGGTCATAGTTCTTTGACAGATGCTTTAAACGATGCTGTTAAAGACAAAACAGAACGTGCCGCAAAAACAATACCTTATCTTGTGACACAATATGAGCGAGATGATGAATACACCCTGGCAGATCAAGTTCGACGGTTTGGTGACCCCGTAAACAATCCTTATATTAAGGAGCATTTTGCAATAGCAATAGTTGAGTCAAATCAGGCAGATGACCATATTGAAAACTTTGATAAGGTATTGCAGACTGCAAATGCTAATATCCCTGTGTATTTGCTTCCTATTGCTGATTTGAAGAATATATATAATAAACTTTACCTTGATATTCCGAATAACTGATGGCAGATACATTACAACAGTGGATTAATGATGCAAGTGCGTACGAGTTACTCAATACTTACAGGATTGAGCAACATGTGTTATACCCATTTGTGAATAAAAGTGATGATTTTTATATCTCATTGTTAAATAGAATGTTCTTTACGATGAGGAATCGGAAATTAAAGTATGAAGACAAGAAAAGACATCTTTTACGGATCGTAACAGGTTTATTAGTGTATTCTGAAGAAACAACAGCAAACAATTTTGATGGTGTAAACCGTAATAAAAATCTTCTATATATTGCAGCTATCTATTATCTATGCGAATATAACGCATTGTCACAACTGTTTATGTGGAGAGCGCAGAAATATGAATTCGAAAATGAATCTGCGCAATTGCTCTACAGTATAATGGTGGGGTCTGAAAAGTATGCAAATAAAGGAAGTGGGCTTTGCCAGTTGTTGAGAGAATATATGTTGACGGGTGGTGAAGGAGCACTAAATGCCATAGATGATAAATTGCAAGAGAAGATTGAATACAATGCTTATTTTAGTTTAGATGATTTTTTTGATACACAAGTGGTTGTATGGGTGATGAAACGCTTCCGTGAGAGTAACCTGTGGAAGATTTTAATTCCTCATGGTGGTGAAGAAATATGGAGAGAATATATAGCATATTCTGTAAAACATCATATTTATGCGTTGTTGCCATCGCAAGAGGATGCTATAAGCAAAGGCCTTTTAAACTATACACGCTCGTTTAGCCTAAAGATGCCAACAAGTGCGGGTAAGACCTTTCTTACTGAGTTACTGGTATTTCAAGAGTTAAAGAATAATCCAGATGCAAAAATATTATATTTGGCTCCACTGCGGTCGTTAAGTCGTGAGTTAAAAGAACGCTATGGTAGGCTTTCGCATGAATTTGGTTTTGATTTTCGTGCCGCTTATGGTGGCTGTACAACATCCGTAGAAGAAGAAACTATCGAGAACGCCAAATTACTGATAGCTACACCTGAAACTTTCATTACTTTGGAAGGTACAATAGATGACCTTTCGGAAGAATATACTTTGGTAATATGTGATGAAGGACAATTGTTAGAAGATAGGACTAGGGGTGTAAACTACGAGTTGTTATTGACTCGCCTGAAGAGAAATGAGCATACTAGATTTCTTTTTATCTCTGCAATCATACCCAATATCTATGATATAAATCAATGGCTTGGCGGGGCAGTTGGCGAAATCGGAAATAGTACCTATAGACCATGCAAAATACGATTTGCACTAGCAATGAGGGAAAATGGTCATATCGTAGTTCGATATGCTAATGATGCGATAAACAGTTGGTCGATAAAAGTTAATGACTTTTTAAATGATAGGCAGACTAAACAAGTTGGCACAACCCAAAAGTCATTAAGTTGTGCAATATCCCTAAAAGCAATGGAAGCGGGGCCAGTGATGCTTTATTGTTCTATAAAGGATGGACATCGTGGTTGTATAAAACATGCGGAAGAAATCCTAGGTATGCTAGGTAAGAATGCGTTCAAGAAACCATCCTCTTTCGTTCAGGATGTAGATTGGCTATCAAAAGTTGTTGAATACTGTACATATCAATTTGGCGATGACTACCGCCTTACTCAATGTATAAAAGAAGGTTTTGCTTATCACCATGGACAAATGCCCCAGGACATTAGAGAATTAATAGAAATCTCTATAGCAAAGAAATCTCTGCAACTTATTGTATGTACAAAGACACTTTCTGAGGGTATCAATATGCCCATTAAGACCGCTGTGCTTGCAAATATAACTAACCCCGCAGACGGAACATTCAGAAATACTCTTGAGTTGAGAGATTTGAAGAATATTGTAGGAAGGGTTGGAAGAGCCGGTAAAGAGTCATATGGTCTTATCTTGCTACCTATTAAAGGTAATAACACAGAGCCTCTTGAGAAGGTAGTACAAGTAATTCAGAATGAGGAAAGTCTAGAACTCGTAAAGGGTTCACTGTATTACATAGTGCAGCAAATACGTAATAAGGGATTAGTAACTGATGAAGAAATCAATGCCTTTTTAGAGTCGGAGGGAGTGGCAGAACAGATAGATATGTTGATAAATCTCAATAAGGAAGATACAGAGTTTATCGATATTGATTTGGATGAAGTACTGGAAGATTCTCTTGCATATTATTTAGGTGATAAAGAGACAAAGAAAGGAGTTAAAAGGATCTTTACTATTCGCTATAATCATCTACGGAATACTCTGCCTAATGATGAATATGACAAGTATTTGCATATTGGGTTACCACTCGCAGACTATAATGAGCTGAAACGATTGTTTTCTGATAAGTCTGCTGAAGATTTTAATATACAAAGTACAGTGGATGCTAGTTGGATTCATCAGATAATCGAGGTTGTATATGCTTTAGAATCAGTGAAACGCGTAACACATGTGTCAAGGTCGAAGCCATTGTTTGAGATACACAACAATTTAACATTGGCAGAGAGAATCCTTACATGCTGGATATGTGGAAAACAATATGTGGAAATCTCTGCTGAGTGTTGTTGCTCAGTTGAACAAGCAGCACTCTATGTTGACTTTATTCAAAGAGTAATAGCAGTGAAGGCACAGGCTATCGTGTCGTACATTGAAGAAACCTATCAAATTGAATCAACCTTGATGCAACTTTGGCCAGATATGGTTAAACGAGGTGTTTCTGATGAAAAGGCTCTTTGGATAATTGATTCTGGCTTGGGTGATCGTGTTGTAGTTAATATGTTGGCTTCCTATTTTGGTGGGGATAGCAGCAATGGGGATGATAAAGAAATGTTTTTATATGTTGTTGCTCATGGGACTGCTATAGATAAATATATTATGGAAAGCAATATTCCAATTTTGCTAAAAGAACGGTGGAAGCAATATCTGAGATCTAATGCATAGATTGAGAATGAGAATTGTTCCATTGATAAGGATTTTGCTTAATACCAAAATCACGCAAATTATCGGCACTGATTCAAAATAGTGCCGATAATTTGCATATTGGTGATTCTTCAGATAGTTATATTAGAATATGATGAAAATTTTTCGTACATTCTAAATGACGTTTCATCGGTGGTAATTTATGATATAGTATAGCCTATTTGTATATTATTATATATCAACATTATATCATAATCGTGTTTGCAAGTACAAAATTTAATCTGCATTGTGAAACACTCATTCCCTATGATTTTGCCCGATTTTGCAGGGATGAATGTTCAAATTTCACCGAGGGACAAGAATTTGTCCCCAGCCTGACTTTCAGAGGACAAATGGGGGACAAAATATGGGTAAGTATAAGCAAATATGAGAAAATACAGTAACTAAGAGAAAGAAAAAGCAAATACCGTAACTCGTTTTCTGATAGAATTATACTCGATTAAATTATGTAATTTATTGATAATCAGTAGATTGTGCTATTTTGCCGACGCAGAAAATGTTTTGCACCATTTTTTTAATTTGTAATGAATTGATATTCAATATATTGTATTTTGGTAAAATGCTTTGGGGGACAAACTGGGGACAAAGATTTGCTGTCCAAAAGATAAAAAGAGCAAATATAAGGTCTATCCCTTGATGTTTTTTAGACCAATTTTTTGCCCCTCGGAAAGAATTCTCATCATATGGTGATATTCGAAAACATTGTAAATATAAAAAAGTTTAGTCTGTTTTTTGTATATCTCTTCAAGTTCTAAACTAAACGGCTTTTATAAACTCCCAAAGTCATACCTGTTTTTCTTTTGGCCAGCAAAATTGTTAAAGGGGACATCACTTTGTCTTTCCAGCTCTATCTCTTTTTGCTAGTCGTTGTTTGGGCTATGTGCTTTGGCGGCATATCCTTGGTTTTATCTTTCCCTGTTTTAGCCTTTTTCTTACTTCCTCCATTATTCCGCATATCCCTTTCGGGCTACCTGATGTGAATTGTGTGGCAAAGGTATTTGTCATGCCTTTCTTGTCTGCAAATAACCTTTGAGTTCACAACCAAATCTTCACCTTCTGCTATACAAAGATATGAAGACTAAAACTGCTGGTAATATAGAATTGCATAGATGCTTACATACAACCTCTGTTTTTACAAGTACACAGAATGTAGGGACAAATGCAAGTGTTGTATCTCATGGTTTTGCATATACGTGTTGTACTGCCTCTTTTCAGCCTTTTTACCAAATATTCGCTATCAGATACAATGCACTGATTAATAGGGTTTTTCGCATGGATATTACAGAATGCTTGTTGAATACAAAGGTAGTGGCTTTCTTGGAATTTCTTTGGTATCATTATATTTTTTGTGAGAAAAGATATGATTCGTTTGAAAAAGTGTGCTATTAAAGGTGATATTCGCTAGAAAAAATGTATAATTCTATGGTATATTCGCTGGAAAAAGTGTAATTTTACAACCGAAAGGATAAGATTAGATTATGCTTAGGAGAAAAATAGAAACATTTTTAGCCAAGTGGAAGAAGTCTGAAGACAGAAAGCCACTTGTGATAAAAGGCATTCGCCAATGTGGGAAGACATATATTGTCCAAAAATTTGCAAAGGAGAACTACGAGAGTGTGGTTTATATGAACTTCATTCTCGAACCCGACAAGAAGTCTGCTTTTACTGGCAATATAGATGTTGATACTATCATTCTCAATCTTTCTGCTTTGATTCAAGGCAGTCGTTTCATCAATGGGAAAACGTGCATTATCCTTGATGAGATTCAGGAATGTAAGGAGGCAAGGACAGCCTTGAAGTCATTTCATATAGACGGTCGCTTTGATGTCATTGCCACAGGCTCTCTTTTAGGCGTGAAAGGATACGGTAAGAGTAAAAAGAAAAAGGCAGAGGAGGAAGGGCAAGATTCTGTTCCCGTAGGATATGAGACCGTGATTGATATGTATCCATTGGACTTTGAGGAATTTTTATGGGCAAACGGAATTAGCGATATGGTTATTGATTCCGTCAAATCCTGTTTTGAGAACGAAAGTGCTGTTCCTGATGGGATTCATAAGGCAATGATGGAACTGTTGTACAGATATGTCATTGTCGGCGGTCTCCCGGAAGTAGTGAACTGTTTCCTTGAAACTAAGAATATTGAGCTTATATATAAGGTGCAGCGCAACCTTATAGCTGAATACGAAGAGGATATGGTTAAATATGCGGATGATCCAGACAAACCTCGTATCCGCGAATGTTTTGAGTCTATCCCAAAACAATTAGCTAAAGAGAACAAGAAATTCCAGTATTCTGTAGTCAAGAAAGGTGGACGGGCCTCACAATATATAGGTAGCATTCAATGGTTGGAGGATGCAGGAATAGTACGTAGATGCTATAACACGCAGATTACGGAACTGCCATTAGAGGGTAATTCCATCAAAGACAGTTTCAAGGTGTACACCATAGATATAGGTATCCTTATGGCAATGTTGGATTATGGTACTCAGGCAGATATTTTAAAGGGTAATCTTCTGGGATACAAGGGAGCAATCTTCGAGAATCTCATGGCTGATTTTTTATGTAAGTCCGGGCAAAAGTTATACTATTTTCATAAGGATAGCGGCCTTGAGTTGGACTTCTTGGTAAGATTCAAGGGTGAATGTGTTATACTTGAAGTAAAGGCAAAGACCGGTAAGGCAAAAAGCATGACTACGGTTCTTAAGAACAAGGATGTATATCATGTCAATAACGCAATCAAGCTTGGCCAATACAATGTAGGACGTGAGGGGGATATATTGACCATTCCGTTGTACATGGGATTCCTTGTTGAAGACAAACTTGCGGACGTTATCATTCCTGATGTTGATGTGAGTCTATTGACTACTATTTAATTTTATAGATTATGGCAAAACAGATATTAGTTGGAATCAAAAAACAGAGTTTGAATGAGGTGGCTCACTACCTTATGATATACTTCCCATACAATGAGGAGATGTGTAACTATGCCAATGATTGGCTTGGTGAACTATACGAAAACGAGTATCCATTAGTTTCTAAAGGGATATGGTCAGGAATAATCAATTTGAAAACTCACAAACTCCTGAATTGGAAGCCTGAATATGGCAGTTGGTATTTGCAAGCCAAAGTATGTGATAGTGGGACCTATTTCTTGCTTGATAAAGACAAAAAGACAATATGCAAAATTGCAGATTATGTTCCTAACGGTTTAATTCCGGAGGTAGATGATTGTGGCGATTATATCCGTCTAAGAATCAATGAGGATGGCACGATAGAGAATTGGTTTGAAGAACCGGACTTTTCTGATTTTATGGAAGACTCTGAGGTTGTTGAGAAAATTAATACGAGCGTTGAAGAAGAACCTATATTGGATACCAAAGTCGAGTTTACTTATAGCCAGCTTATGGCAAAATTGTTTCGATTGCCTAAATTCATACAGATGGAAATAGGAAAGGCGTTGATAGCGAATGCTTCGGAAGAATTTGAAAAGGAAGAGTGAGAACATCCTTTTCGAGTTGCATAGTTTATAGTAATGAATCCTGCTAAATTATACCTGATAGAGTATAATTTAGCAATAAAACAAAAGATTATACCTTCACTGATATAATATCTATGCTCATATAGACTCAGTTTCTTGTTCTGTCATGTGGTATATGGAATTTATTTGCTAATTTTGCACTAATTTTGAAATAATATAAAAACTAACAATGCAGAGAATTTGGATGGACATATTATCAATCACCACAATTCAGGGTAATAAACGCCCGGAATGTGTGTCGAATGTACATGTCTTCGGCATTGAACCTCGTATTGTAAATACTTTCCAACGAACATAATAAAGTACATTTTACTGTACTTTGATTTAGAATAGAAACAGAATAGTTGGAGAGTCTTTACCAAACTTTTCAACTATTTTGTTTTATACTCATTTGTGGCAGTTACTTTTATGATGCTTCTCTGTCATTTTCGTCTGATGGGTGATTGATAACTTGATTATTAACGTGCAGTGATGCACATAAATTGAGAAGAAATGAATTATAAATTTGATGGCAGCAAGGTGTTCTTTACATCTGATACTCACTTTTATCACGGAAATATCATTAGTTTCTGCAGCCGGCCCTTCAAGAATGTGGTCCACATGAATGAAACGATTATTTCCAACTGTAACCGTGTGGTCGGTCCAGATGATATCGTATTTCATTTGGGCGACTTCTGTCTGGGAGGTTCTGCCGAATGGATGAATATACTAAGCAGGCTGAAAGGAAAAATCTATCTTATTGCCGGCAATCATGACATAAAGAATCTGAGGCAGAATTACACGAAATACTTCGAGCATATAGCAATGCAGATGTATATCGAGGTAGACAAACAGAAGATTTATCTGAATCACTGTCCGTTCCTTTGCTATGGCGGCTCATACAATGGTACCTGGCAGCTTTTCGGACACGTGCATACCAGTAGGAACAATACCGGAAAGGATGCGCCTCGGCTGAGTATGCTTCTTCCGACACAATATGATGTTGGAGTAGACAATAACGATTTTACTCCGGTCTCGTTTGCGCAGGTGAAGGCAATCATCGAGAAACAGATTGAACAATCAAAAAAAGGAGAACAATAAGATGAAAATACAATACATGAGTGATCTGCACCTGGAGTTTCAGGAGAACAGCAGGTATTTGAAACATAATGAATTGTCGGTTACTGGCGAGATGCTGGTGCTGGCCGGAGATATTTTCTATCTCAGGAATAAGGTTGCTCCGTTGACGAAGTTCTGGAAATGGGCTTCGGAGAACTACCGGCAGGTGCTGATTGTCCCCGGCAACCACGAATATTACAACTATTCAGACGTGATGGAGCGTGGCCTGCAATGGCGGTGGATGTTCCGGGATAATGTCGGCTACTATCAGAATCAGGTCGTCTGCATCGACGATACCGACTTCGTCCTGAGCACGCTGTGGTCGCGGATCAATCCGAACGATGAGTATTTCGTGTGGAAAGGCATGAACGACTTCCGACAGATCAAGTTCGGCGGGAAGCTGCTGCAGGTGGAGGAGTTCAACCGGATGCACGAGACCTGTATCGACTTTATCCGGAAAAGCGTCGAGGAGAGTACGGCGACACATATCGTGGTGGTTACACACCATCTGCCGACACTCCAGGTAGTGGATCCGCTTCATAAGGGTTCCGTGTTGAACAGCGCCTTTGCCAGTGAATACGGAGACTTGATTGTCGGCAGCCGGATCGATGCCTGGATTTACGGGCATTCGCATACCAACATAGATACTGAGATTGGCGGTACCCGCATAATCTGCAACCAAATGGGATATGTTTTTGAAGATGAACACCTGATGAACGGATTTGATCCGGGCAAGTTTATTGAAATTTAATGGACATACAGAAATGGATGAAAGAAAAATCATAGATAGAAAATTCCTTGCCGATTTGGCGAAGGAGGTCGGACTGAATGCCTCGCATTTGGAGGCGTTGGGCGAAAGCCGCCAATGGGAGATTGTCGTTGGTGGCGATATGCTGGAACGGCTGGTTGAGATTCAACATCGGTTCGAGCGGCTGGCGGTGATGGGCGATGATGAGTATCGGGGATTCTATATTGAGGTACCGCGACCCGAGCCGGAAGAGTGGGGCGACGCCGAGGAATTGATTGCTTCAGGGGAATATGACAGTCAGAAGGTGTTCTTAGCGGATTGGCTTACATTCAACCCGATGGAGACCAGGTGGTTCCATGTCGCTTCGAGCCGATACGGGGATTCTCGGTCAATCCGTGTTACAGACCGGAAGCACACCCGCTTTATCATTACGAATCGCTCCAAGTGTGCAGATGTAGAGCCGGATGATGCGTGGTGCAGAGAAAACCTAACCCGCCTCTTCAACTATTTGCAACGGATGATTGACGTCATTGTTGCGAATCCCGACGGGTTCAACGACTACGTGGCGCATAACCTGCCGTACCAGCAGCGTACAGGACGGATTGCCCAAAGGGAATTTAACCGTATAGTGCCGAATTCCAAAATCGAGGTGGAAGATCGAGAAACGGTCATCAAGGCATTGGAGGACTCGGTGCATGGGCATTCTTCCCCTCTTTTGGAAACCATGACCATCCGAAGGTATTGCACCTATTACCGTATTGCCAACGAGATGTATGAAGATTATCACCGGAAACGGGGATTCAGCGGGCGTATCTATACAGATCCGCAGGATGTTCCTGAAGAACTACGTGATGTAGCCTACTACAAGCGTAAGAAGTTCGTTGACGTGGTGGAAATGTACGACATTGACAATCCGGAGGATTTCATGCGGTTCGCGACTGACCATTACGGAGAATTGGGGCTTTCACGCCTGAATATCTTTGCTTCGAACGACCGTCAACAAGGGTGGAAAATTGTTGTTTCCAACAGTTATTCTGCCAATGCCGGATTGGCCATCGAAGTGGCGACAGCCTTGTATAAGGCCGGGGCACCGCTTCTGATATACGACGCAGAGAAGCTCCTAAGAATCCTGCTTGAAGAGGATTATGTACGGCTGGTTCCCGACTCCTATCATAACTATATGGGATATCAAGAAGAGGGCACCGTCTACGAACTGCCGTGGGAATACGAGTGTACGGACGATGCTAATTCGGTTCTGACTAAGGAGCATTATCAGGAGATTGTATCTATTGCCGAATGGCAGCCGGAGGAAAGAATTGTGCTTCATTAAAAGAATATGACTGAAAAACTAAATGTAAATTATCGGCACTATATTGAATTAGTGCCGATAATTTGTATAATTCAGATACTTTACCTGAAAATGTATGCAGTAAATGTATCAATTTAAAAGTCTTTACGGATTTTGTAATTGTATGTGATTTTATCCTATGCTGCAAAAAATAAAAACCCGGATTCATCACCAGTAAATTGGGGCTGGGAGAGGAACGACCGGGACTGCGTTGCGAATATAATACAACTTTCTCAAATACGGATGGATTAGGAACTGTTTATATGGAAGGAATCTACATAAAAAGAGAAAATTCTATTCAGATTGCTTTCTCTGTTATTGCAAAACGGAATATTAACAGGTAATCATAAGTGGCTTTCATTGTAAAAAAGAGGAATATATGGAGTTTCCAATCAGAATTACTGAATAATACCTGATATAGTTCATAAATTGATCATTCGTGAAGGGGGGATGTACGGTTAATTCCCGACTCATATCACAATTATATGGGCTATCAGGAAGAGGGATCAGGCTACAAGCTGCCATGGAAGTACGAATATTAGGACGATGCTAACCTGGTTCTGACTAAGGAGTAATATCAGGCGCGATTGTATCTATCGCTGAATGGCTGCCCGAAGAGAGGGTGAATCCAATTGTTTGATGACTCAGTGGTAATTGCTAACTTGGCTTATCTCTATATGGATCCGTATAGGGATAAGTTAAGTTTTTATGATTTTGTAATTAAGTGTGGTTATATATCCAAACTGTTTATTAGGGCTTCACGAAGTTTTGTTCTGTTGGCATTATCTTGTAACAATTGAAACAGAACCTGATCAATAACTGCGAATTTGATGTGTTCCCTGATCGTTTTCGATGAATATGGATTTCCTTTTTGGAGCTTGACGATTTTTTCGTATCCTCCTTCGTAAGGAATTAGTTGCCAAAATGGTTCCGAATTAAGATGCCAATACGGGGTTCCAGCTTTGGGCTTAAAGATTATAGACTTTCCTACATATCGTTCCCAATTTTGATGGAAACAATTCTCCAATTCTTCTGTGAAGACTATTTTGTTCGTTTGGATGCGATGTGATGCTATTAGGTCAATTATGCTAATAAGCAAAATCGCTTTATGAGGAGTATTTTTCCCTTGTTGTTTATTTGTATGAAGATTCGAGAATAAGTCGATATAATCATTTAAGTTATAGTTCATTTCTTGTTTAGCTATTAAGCTGAAAGCATTGGGGTCAGCCTTCATTTGGTAGATTTTTATATTGGGATTTAACGTCCTTGCCAGTTGTGTGATTTTTTCTTTATTTGTGGGATCAATCCGAACCCCCAAATATAGAGATTCAAAGCACTCTGCTCCAATCGTCACAAAGGTTCGAATTTCTTTATGGTTAAACTCGGTTTTGTCGTGTTGGAAAGGGAGTCGTTTCATAAACCAAGGAGTGGGTTTGAAGATAAATAGCCTTACCTCTTGTTCATGTTCCCATGTATATACCTGATAACTAAAGAAGTCTTCTTGATCGCGATAATAATCTGGCTTATTTACTATATCTCGATATTGAACATCTCGGCCTTGAGTTGTCACCATCATACCATAATTGGCATTAATATATTTGGCCACATGGTCCATATTAAGGCCAAGACAAATGCCCTCGTGTTTATTATAATAACTCCACATTAATATGGAATTATATAATTTAGACAGACAGCATATCCATAAATCTTCGCGATTGTTTGTGAGCCTGTTTGAGTTTAACTCTTCGATAACGTTTGCAGGCCAGCCCGTACGTTTCTCCTCCGGGACATTCGAACAATCTATCAGACTAGGATGACAATCAAACGGGTCATTAAATGTCGTAGCATTGGCGTACATAAGGTCACTATAATGCAACATCATTATAGCGCCATTAATGTCGAGATACTTATATAATAGTTTGCTCATCCTGCTGAGAGATAATAATGTTATTCCAACTGTTTTCTATATACCGAATCCAGTGTATTCCCGTCTTTATCTTTCCATTCGGTCCATCCGTTGGAGGTCTACCCGTACAGAAATCAGCGGCTGTGCTGGGGCTTGAAAAGGTCTTGTCTGAGTCCATCGTCCATACGCCGTCATGCAAAGTTGCATACTCCTCGATCATCTTCTCCCACTTTGCTTTCCATGTAAAAGAGGGAACGCAATTATTGGCGATGATACTGCCTTTTAATACGGTAAATCCTGCGGAATTATAAAATCCTTTTGCGTTACAGCCGCGAGCTTTTGTATAAAATAGATGTTCCTCCTTAGGTTGGGATATTTCAAAGATACCACAGCCGATAAATGACGCCAGGAACTTAATGTCTTCAAAAAATTCATCCATCGCGTCCCGCTGATGTTCGGGGAGGTTGGGTGCTTTGGGAATCTGTTTGTTCTCGTTCAATACAAACGAGTTCGACTGCTTGGCTTCGGCAATTGCACAGTATTCCAGATATTGCACGTCTGCTTTGGTCATATCCTCGTCTTTCGAGACAAAAACAAGCGCCTTTTGCCAAAATGCCTTTTTGCTGTCGTGGTCTTTCACCCGTTCCTTAAAATTCTCGGTCTCACCGATGTAAGCTTGCGGTTTCGTCGCCTCATCTTCTCCGATTAGGATATAAAACGCCGGCTTATGTAGTTTCTCCTGCTCATGCAGATAGGCCAGATTCGAGCGCGGAATCATAAACATCTGGCAAATCTTGTTGCTGATGAATGAATACTGTGTTCCTTTTGGATCGCCGTCGATTAAATATGTAGTAACTGTCTTTCCCATAATTATTTCAACCTAATTTCGTCAATTAAATCAAATATAGCAGAAAAGTTATCAAAGTCCTCATCTATAAATGATTTACAATTTACAGCTAAAATGGTTTTTGACTTATTTTTAATATCATCAGCAACTTTATCTATATGAAGTATTTGGGCTATCTCAAACAACACTTCTAAACTTGGCTGCCGTCGATTACAGACGTAGGAATTGACAATACAGAAACTTTTTCCAAGTTTCTCTGCCAGCCAGGTCTGTTTGATGCCTTTCTCTTCAAGTACCTCTTTGATTCTATGCATGGGTTTATCCATACTGTGTATAGATTGATTTATTTAAAATACGAAGATATAAAATATTATGCAATAAAAAGATAAAAGCGGAAGAGTTTTTCTCGCTCACTATATATTTCTATGATCAGGTTCCCGTGAATACCGAAGAAAGTTTTAGATTCTTTTAGTTCGTTTTTCGGTTAATTGAGGCTTTAATTTAGCTAATAAATTTTCCAGATTCTGGTCAGATAGGAGTGGATACTCCAACCGGTGCTGAATATATTAAGATAAAAGAGGAAATGTTTAGCGAAGGTATTTTATCCTTTCAAGATGCTTATGACCTGGTATTTCGGTATATTTGGGAGAAGAGCCTCAATTTCAGTAGGTTTTCAGACAAAAGATTTAAATATTTGTTTATAGACGAAGTTCAGGACTGTGACAATCAGCAAGTAGCCCTCATACAAAAGATATTTGATGAAAATAAAGTAGTCATTCAGCGTTTGGGAGATTACTGCCAAGCTATTTATGAGAAAGATGAAAGTAGCGGACCTGAAAATGATAGGTTGAAAGATGAGCAAGTATTATATATACGCAACAGCAACCGCTTCGGAGAAAAAATCGCCAAACCGTTGCGGACATTATGTATTGAGGATAATCATCAACTTATAGGAAATGAAAAAGTTCCATCTATAAAACCCATTATCATTACTTATGAGGATCCCTTGTCTATCCTTCCCAAATATGCAGAATTGCTCAACTCTACATTAATCTCAGAGATGGACAATCGTTCTGTTTTGGAAATCGCGAATAAAGAGAGACAAGAAGACCCATTGCATAGAGTAAATGTTAAAGCTTGTGGATGGGTAGGTAAAAAAGGTGCTAATGATCAAAAGAGATTCATAGAATCGTACTTCCCAGCATTTGAAAGAAAAATGCAAGACTAAGAACGGAAGGTGATTCTTTCAATGATTTTATACTCAAAAAAGAACATAAATATGTTAAGGATTATGCCATATCTATCATTCAGGGTATATTAAAGTTTTTGGATTTATGCGATATAAGAAATGGTAACCGGCGTTACACCAAGACATCTTTATTAGAATTCTTGTCAGCGAATAATATTGAGCAGAAAGAGAACTTTCTAAAAGATGTCATGAATTGGGCTTTACTCATAATAAATAGTAATAGCGACAATGATATACAATCCTTAAAAGAAGCTATTTATCAGTACATGACAACAACTATACTGCCTTTGTATGGAAAAAGCGTAACACGTGATGCCCACAACTTCTTTAATGCTATAGGAGAAGGGATTCACGAAGCACCTGTTGCTGAGCGTGGGAATATTTACCACGGGGATAAGATAGATATAGAGGTGGCTACAGTCCATTCTGTAAAAGGAGAAACTCATGCTGCAACGCTCTACTTAGAAACATTTTATGATAGACATCATGAATCAGATCGTTTATCTGAACAATTTAAAGGGATAGCATATACAAGAGCCGACAAGAAAGTACTCAGCAGTTTAAGAGTTATTTATGTCGGCATGAGCCGTCCTCGTTATCTGTTGTGCGTTGCCATACAGAAGGATAGATTTGATAATATGGATTGTCGTGAACTGAGAGAGATTTGGAAAGTGGTTAAAGCTTGAAGTATCAATTTTAATGTGGTAATATCAGGGTATGGAACTGTAAATAATTGATAATGAGGTATTTATTGCATACTTTTCTACTTCAAATATATCAATGTATTTAGTTTAATATATAAAATCGGCAATAAAATAAATTTATTGCCGATTTTGGAATTGTTCATACCAGCTAAAATAATAAGGACATACTTTAGTTGTCAATGCTTACCATTCAAAAGCTTAGTTACTTCCAAAATAGATGTACATAATATGTCAAA
>OJPW01000232.1_pt1 | contig 57525 bp, 60 predicted proteins | sample 1598571 | NCBI WGS metagenome assembly OJPW01 (sample SAMN03922493, study PRJEB24848) | human gut metagenome | isolation source: stool sample | host: Homo sapiens | place: Germany | collected 2011-05
TCGTGGGCTCGGAGATGTGTATAAGAGACAGCTGCCAGGTCAACTCTATTGAAAAAATTGCTCCAAAGGATATGAGAAAGTTATTTTTTGCTGCTTTCAGGGGGCTTATTGGAAATTTTCCTGGTCGTTCTACCAAAAAAATAACAAAAGACAGTGAAAAAAATGCGTAAAAAAATTAAGCGCACGGCCAGATTGAATGCATATGTGCAGCCCGAGGAATTTACCCGGGTTGTCCAAATGAGTGAGCAGGCCGGATTGTCCATGTCCGAGTTTGTTCGCCGTGTCTGCCTGGGGCAGGTGGTGGAGAGCAAGATTGATTCCAGGGCGGTCCTGGATCTGCTCAAGATTAATGCTGACCTGGGGAGACTTGGAGGACTACTGAAGTTGTGGCTCACTGAGCCGGATCAGCATGCCACGGATGTGCGCAAACTGCTCAGAGATATTATGGATACCAAGGATGCCCTGGTGGCGAAGGTTGATCAGCTATGATCAGCAGGAAGGTGGATCGTAAGCAGGAGAATGATAATTATCGGCTTTTAGCCTTCTATGTCGGCGCTGCTGATCACGAGGAAGAGAAGCTGTTGTTTCGCTGGCATGAGGGTTGTGCGAGTGAGGAATTTGATCTGGCAATACGGGAGGTGGAGGCCGTACAGGATTTGAACACACGCACGACCAAGGAGAAAACATATCATATGATTGTTTCTTTTCGGCCTGAAGATGAATCCAAGCTGACCGAGGAGATCTTTAAAGATATTGAGCGCTCTTTTGCTGAGGCGCTTGGCTTTGAAGAGCATCAACGGCATTGCGGTGTGCATAAAAATACCGCAAATGTTCATATGCACGTTGCATATAATATGATTCATCCTGGGAAATTCACCCGACATGAGCCATACCGAGATTATGACAAGCGAGACCAGGTTTGTCGTGAGCTGGAGAAGAAATACGGTCTGGCCATTGATGTCCAGGAGCAGGAAGCGACAGAGGAAAAGCCGGGACCACGAGCGCCGGTGCGCGGCAATGACAAGGCCCGCACGGTTGAAGCCCATACCGGCCAGCAGTCATTTGACAGTTACCTGAAGGAGAGAAAGCAGATGCTTCTTGAAGAGTTGGAAAAAATTAAGCTGTGGCGGGACTTTCATAAGTTGTGCGCTCGGTTTGGTCTCACATTTTCTCTTCGTGGCAATGGCTGCATTTTTAAAGACAAGCATGGTAAGCATGCTGCTAAGGCCAGCAGTGTTGATCGACAGTTTTCCAAGGCTGCAATGGAGAAACGTCTTGGGCCATTTGAAACCGCTCCGGAGCAGACATTTGAAGAAAAGGAGAGGTATGAAGCAAAACCACTCCAAAAGGGAGCAGACCGAAACGGCCTGTACGAAGAGTACCAGGAGCAGGTTGCCGCAAAAAAAGCTGCTTTGTCAGCCTTGGCTGAGGAAAGTAGAAGGCGCGAAGCGCAAGTCAGGCAAATCTGGGCGCAACATCGTCGCAATGTTGAGAAGAAGCAGTATTCCTTTACCAAAAAGGACTTCATGGATCTGCTGATCACTACCAGTCGGCGCGAAGAGGCAGCATTGAAAAGCCTTCGCGACGAGGTTCGCGCAAAGAAAGACGCAATCCGCAAGCAGGTTCCTTTTTGGAATTGGGCCGATTTTCTTCAGGGAAAAGCGCGTGAGGGCGATGAAATGGCTCTGGCCATCCTGCGATCGCGTGGGGAGGAAGTGCGGCCAGAAGGGGAGGCTGACAAGCGACCACTTAATCCAAAAGCCGAGGCCTTAAAAAAATTGCGCGAATCTTGGAAAGAAGATCGCCGGAAGACGCGAGGACGTTATGATCTGACCAGTGGGGACAAAAAGGGGCTCTTGGCATCGTCTCGGATGTATCAAATTATTTCTGAGGACAAACTTTTGAAGGGGAGCTCTGAACTGGATGGGTTCACCTGGACGGTCGATACCAAGGGGACGGTATTGTTCAAGTTGCCCTCCGGTGGGCTCATCCGGGACAGTGGATCGGAGATCAGCTACAGCGTCAGCGATCCTATTTCCAGGGCCGCTGCCCGCAGGTTGGCCAAGCTGAAGTTCGGGCGTGATATCCGAGAGGCCGGGAATATGTTTCAGCGGGAGAGCGGGGCAGGGTTCGAGTTGTGAGTGTTCGCCACTGGCGAATGTTGGGAGTCCATATTACTCCGAAAGGTGAGCATGAGCGCAACACCTACCCCTGCTCGGATGTTTCTGTGGTCAAGCCTCTGCCGCACATGTTATAGCTCAAGCCCTGAGTCAAATGATTTTTCTCTTTTAAGAGAAAAGCGCCTCTCTAGGCATCGGAAAAAGTCTTGCGAAAGTAAAATTTCCTTCCCTCTAACTTCCTTTGCCCCAGAAAGCGTAGCAATATTACTAAGTTCAGATTCAAGGACTCCCGACTGGTTTAATTCGAGTATTCTTTTTTTTAAGGTTTGAATTTTTTCTTCCGAGAAAAGGCAATTCTTTAGTAACTCATCCTTGCATTTAAAAAATACAAGAGACATGTCAAAAACATCTCTAGCTCTAAATTCTTCAGCTCTATAGTAAATTTTTTTGGCAATAATCTCTACAGGATCATCAACATAAATATCTTTTCCATTAATATTTTGCAGTGTTGGTATACAGCTAGTTATTTGTGGTGAATAAATAAAGTCAATCTCACCTTGTTGTAGATATATTTTTGTAAAATTATCCTGCTCAACGAAATCAATTGTTTCGTTTTCGAGAGCATCATTTACACGAGGTGATATATAGGCAAAAAGCTGTTTATCTCTGAAAAATATGTCTATATCTTTACTCATTCTATGATTGAATTTGTGCATTAAAACTGTTCCACCCCCAAAGCTCCATGAGGTGTGAGGGATATTTGCCTGCTCGATTTGTTCCATTGCGCAGGAAAACAATTTCTTCCAGGTGTCATTGGGCATTGCTAATCTCCAGGAAGTTCTTACCTTGTATTACCTGTGGAAGGCTATAATATGTTGATTTAAGGTCTGAATATGAGATTTTGTTTTCACTCATGAAGCCCAATAAGATTTTTGAGGGTATCTCATTAAAAAAGCAATCTATATGCCCGATCCATTTCCCTGGCGCCTCTTTCCTCAAAAGGATATCTAAAAGTTTTTTTTCTGTAATTTCGTTTTTATATGAAACATTACAAGATATCAGCGCGCATGCTGTGTACTTTTTTTCTTTGAGTTTCATATGCACTCCTTACTTTGAACTATAATCTTTGCTAATCATTTTAGTCAGCATTTTTAAAATACAAGTCAAGGGCTTCACGCACGATATCAACCTCTTTCATCCTTTTTTCAAAGGCGTGCTTGCGCAGTTGTTCGGCCAGGGCGAATGAAAAAACGAAACTCTTTTTTACGGGTTGCATGTTTTCTGTATTTTCATTTTTATGGCTTTCATGTTTTTCTGTTTTGCTGAAAAGTTCATTTGCTCCACCAACCTTTGCTTTACCACGAGATCCAAGACCAGCCATTCCTATTCTCCTTTACTCTTCGATTTTAATTAAAAACTCTTTGGCTAATGCCGCGTAATCCATAGCGCCGTAGCTGGCAGCTTTGTACGTATATATGTCTTGCCCATTACTTGGAGCCTCTGCAAGGCTAACATTGTCTCTAATTTTGACAGTGAACACCTTATCACCCCATTCTTCAGTCAGAGCTTCGGCAACATCCCGGTTAAGCTTTTTTCGGTGATCGTAGAACGTCAACGCAAGCCCAACAAGGCCAAGTTTGGGGTTAAGGTTTTCCTGAACCATGCTCACCGTCTCATGGATAAGTTGTAAGCCGGAAAGTGCGTGATATTCGGCTTGAACAGGGACAAGGAGGCCATCAGCTGCCGAAAGTGCATTCACTGTAAGCAAGCCCAGTGAAGGCGGACAATCGAGCAGTACAATGTCAAAGTCAAACTGAACCCCTTGGAGAGCTTTGCGCAAAAGATTTTCACGGCCCATCTTTGCCGCGAAAGCCATGTCTGCCACAGCAAGGTCAATGTTTGCGGGAAGAAGCGTGAGGCCGTTCTCAATTTCAACCACGGCGACTGCAAGGGGCGTATCTCCATTCAGGACATTGAATGAGGTAAGCTTCTGTTCTTTTGGATTGAGACCAAAAGAATCCGTTAGGTTTCCTTGAGCATCTAGATCTAGCAGCAAAACTCGCTTCCCATGATTGCGGGCCAGCATGCCTCCCAAATTCTGCGTGGTGGTTGTTTTGCCTACGCCACCTTTTTGATTTGCTATCGCGCAAATATACATTTATTGAATTCCTCCTTTACGGTCAATTGCAAATTCAGTTTTATATAAAGATATAAAGCTGTCAACAATGAAAACCATAAAAGGAGAAAAGAGGATGTCTGTTCGTTACGTAGAGTGTCGGAAAGGGAAAAAATGGGAAGTAACTTGGCGTAACCCTTGGACTGGAAAGAGGCATTCCCGAAGGTTTGATGAAGAAGTTGTAGCCATGGCTTTTGATTTAGCCCAAGTCGAAATTGCAACAAAAGAAAAAGCGTTACTGCGTAAAGCACGGAAGCCGAAAGCTAATCAAGCACGAATTAAAGTGAAAGATCTGCTGGAAAGTTACTTCCGCCTAGCACATTCGAACCCTGTCACAATCAAACAATCACAGTATCATGCCAGTCATATAAGCTCCATCTTTGGCCACCGCCAGGCCAGCCATCTCGACCGCCAGGACATTCTCAATTTTTCAGAAGCTCAACAGTTACGCGGCATCGCGCAAATCACGGTGAATCGGCGCGTCAGCATACTACGGGCCGCTCTTAATTGGGCAGTGCGGAACGGATTGTTGGCTGAAAATCCCCTCCATAATCTTCGGCTCCCCCGCGCACGTGCACGGCGCATTGCGCCGCCCACAGCAAAGGAGGCTAGGGCCATCCTGCTAGCAGCCGTGCCGCACGTTCAGCGCGTCATCATTCTTGGGTTGTATACCGGGCCGCGCATTGGCCCTAGTGAGCTTTTCCGTCTTGAGTGGAAGGACGTGGATTTGGGCAATGCCATGCTGCACATGCCCGGTGCACAGAAAAACTGTCTGGAAGACGGACGCGACATTCCGATCCGCACGGACTTAATTCCTATCTTGGGCGCTTGGTCGCAACACGATTCAAAACAAGGAATTAAGCACGTCATTTCATGGGGAGGTCGTCCGGTGCGAAGTATATGTCGAGCATGGCATACTGCGCTGGAACGAGCTGGCATCGCCCGGCGTATTCGTCCTTATGACCTTCGCCATGCATTTGCCACCTATGCTTTGGCTGGCAGTGCCGACATCGGCAGTGTGGCAAGGCTCATGGGCCATACCGACGCTTCAATGATTCTCAAAACTTATCAACACGTTCAGGACGCTCAAAAGCGTGCGGCTGTTGAGGCCACACCTGACATCCTTGGCCTGGCCAGCAGAGGAATGCTGATGCCGGGCGTTTAAGCAAAAACGCAATGGGTGCGCCGGCCGGCGCATCTTCCACGCCAGATCTGGCCAGCGGCGGCTGTTCCTTTGTGCAGCTGTGTGCGCCCACGTACTCGCTTCCGCAGTCACAACCACCGCTGGCTGGCGCTCTGTCACGGAAGCAAACCCACAGCGTTTTACGTTTTTCTCTTTGGGCTTCGCCCATTATTGAGCTGAGGGAAGGGCTCGCTTTATGGCAAACCCCTTTCCCCCAGCTCAAAAGGCTGGGCTACTCCAAAAGGAGAAAGTTTATGATGGAACATCTGGAAATCACAAAAGTTGAGGTGGAAAAAGACGCGATGGCGGACATACTCATCGAGCATTTCGGTAGCTATGACGTTACCGTTGCGGCTAATATTTATGCATTGATGAATATGCTCTCACCTGATTATTCGGAGGGGCGCTGGCGTTTTTATGAGCTAAGTAACGGGGGGGTATATGATCCCTCTTGAGTTAGAGAGGTAACTCCTGATGGAGTTTGCCCGCGAATCTCAAACGAGAATGAGGTGCATCGCATGCCTGCGCCTTCGCCCATGGAGCCCTTTTTGTTGCATTCGTTGTTTAATAAGCCCCTTTTGCGCCAAGTATCACCGGTATCGTTTTGATTAAAATCCACCAGTCTAACCAAACCGACCAGTTGTTAACATAGTAACTGTCCAAGTATACCCGCTCTGTATAGCTTGTATTGTTACGGCCTGATATCTGCCACAAGCCCGTAATGCCAGGACGTACAAGGCAATAATCCTCAAAGGCAGATTTGTACTTTTCAACTTCACTCTCGACTATTGGCCTTGGTCCCACAAGGCTCATTTCTCCTTTAAGGACGTTGAGTAATTGGGGCAACTCGTCAAGGCTATACTTTCGCAAAAAGTTACCAACACGCGTGATACGGGGATCGTTTTTAAGTTTATGATCCTTTGCCCATTCTTCACGAAGGCTGGAATCTTCAGCTAGTATTCGTCGCAGTACGCGCTCGGAGTCTGGCACCATTGTGCGAAATTTATAAATCAGGATGGTTCGGCCGCCTTGGCCCAACCGCTTCTGGCGGTAGAAGGCGGGACCTGGACTATCAAGCCGTATGATCAATACTAGCAGAAGGCCAAGCGGTATTAGAACTACTGAGCCAAGAGTGCAACCTATCAGGTCAAGGGTACGCTTAAAGTAAATCCGCCATTTATCGCGCAGTTTTTGTTGCAGAACAAGGCCACCTACTTTGCCCAGGTCGCAGGGGGTAAGCCATGCGCGCAGCAACGAGCTATAAAAAGTAGGCACGAACAACACCCGTCGAAAATGGCGGCTAATTTCAACTGCACAGGACCCCTGTGTTCTTGCGCCCAAGGACATGCTGAGCAAGGGTAAGGCGTTTGGATGCTTTTTCTTTATGGCTGCAATTGAGTGACGCAAGGTTTCAATGTCTGATGCTATTGGATAAATTGCAGTAGGGTGCAGGTTGAAGCCTGGGTTATTAGAAAAATAGTCAAACATATTTTGGCCTTGTCCATCTTTATCCAGTATTACAAGAGTCGTGGCCCACCACTTGGCACGGGAAAAGATCCGGCGGCATAGCCAGCGCATTAATGGTAGGGTAATGATGGTCAAGCCCCACCCGCCAATTATGGTCAAACGGGAAAAAAGATCCCCTGTCTTGGTCAAAAATAGCACCGCTAAAATGATGGCATAAACAGAGGTGGCCAGAGTAAACAGCGCTTTAAGTTCCAAGTGGGGTGGCAGGTCAACTGTGTGATACAATCCGAGGGTTGCAGCGAAGAATGGCCCCAAGAGCAATAGGACCAGAGTGCACTGGGATAAAGTGAGGTCAATTCCGCCCCAAATGTGACGAAAGGAAAGCATAGTTATCGCAGTGCCCAAAAGAGCAATCAAATCAAAAGTACACAGCAGAAAAGGTCGTGGAGGGATATTCAGCCTGCACAGGATTCGGATAAGAATAGGATTTTTCATATGGCAACTGATTGACGCGGACGGGCCGCGGTGGCTTAGCTGGGTTAATTTGTTGACAGTTTTTTTGAGTAGCCGACTAAATTTTATTACTGTAGGCCAACGCGCGTATACTTATTTCCATCTTTATCCACCGGCTGGTTGCTTGGATAAAGTAAATTTAACCATACTGGAAAAAGTCGGGCCAGGGAGAAGCATTCTGCTCTTTTTCTGAGACGGTCACGCTCTTTTTCTAATGCCTCATGGAGCAGGTAATGCTCTATGCCCTCAGCCAGCTTGGTTGCATCGGGGGGAGTCAAAATTCCGTAGTGGCCAGAATCCAAAACTTCAGATGGACCGCTGGGGCAATCCACCGCCACAACAGGTACGCCAAGGGCCAAAGCTTCTACCAAAACTAATGAAAAACCTTCAAAACGGGAGGATTGAGCTAATACACGCGCACATGACATGACAGGATGTGGGTTTAAGAATCCAGGTAGTAAAACATACCCACTTGTGCCTAGCTCTTCAGCCCTTGCTTCAAGCTTTTTACGTTCGCTTCCTTCCCCCACAATGCAACAGCCAACTTCAAAGCCTCGTTGCAGTAATAGTGCGTGTGCATCGAGAAGCAGAGAGAAGTTCTTTTGCCATTCTAACCGTCCGACTCCAATGATTATTGGAAATCTACTTATAAAAGATTCGACATTTTTTGGCAGAGGAGATTTAGAAGTAGTCCGAATGGCATCAAGATCGACCGGATTGTATATGCGTACAAATTTTTCTTTGAGACAAGGGAATAATTGTTGACTTGAGCGCACAATGCCATCGCTCACGCATACTACTGTCTTGCATCTGGAAGCAGCCCAACCGAACAAAATGCGATACAAGCGTTTATAAATATTGCCGCGCTGTTCAAGGTAGCCAGCCAAATCTTTATGTAACCAGCCAATGGCTCGCCCGGGAGCAAAAAGTCCGGCTATAAAAAGGCTTTGTAACTCAAGGCTACCAACAACAGCATTGCTCATGCGTGCAATATCTTTGACACGTAACAAGTGATACAACATCTTACATGCCCCACCGCTCGATGGCATAGAAATGCTAGCACCATGCGGTAAGTGTTTGTATAGCTCCGGTAGATAGCGAAGACAAACGATGACAACACGATGTTCTTTTTTTGCCAATTGTGCTGCTAATAGTAGAGCCATTTTTTCTCCGCCACCACCAACACTGTGCATAATAATACAACATGACTTATTTACTCTTTTTTCAATCTTGTTATAATTGATTGCTGTCCCAAAGAAAAAGCTTAAAGGCAAAAGTAGAAGTGCATTGCGCGGATCGTAGGAACCCAAAAGAGTTGTAACGGCCATAGCGCACCAGGCCCAAAAGGCAGGGGCTGTAAATCCGAGGCAGGGATTGCTGGGGGCAAGGCTTCGTAAGAAAAACAATCGTCGTCCGAGCATGAAGAAAAGCAGCGTGACCCCAACTGTGAAAGGGATACCGTAGCGTGCTGTAAAGGCCAATATGGCTGACATTTCACCAACATTTGTTTTTTTCCAGTAAGCAAGCTCCGGTTCGTCCAAATTTTTTTGGTATTCTTCTCCAGCGTAGAGATAGGGGAGATACCAACTCCTTCCAGTTCCCCAAAAGGGATGCTCTGCAATCACAGCTAAGCTACCTCTGGATATTACAGCACGCGGGGTCCCACTGGCAGCATACCCTTCAGTAATACGCTTAAATAAATTGGTATCGCCTTGAGGGATGCAATTTAAAGCAACAGCGAAAACTATTACTCCAATGGCGGCAATGAGAAAATTTTTCTTCAGTTGTACAGCGCGATACATGAAAATCCAGACGAATATTGCCACTATAGCCAAAATTTGACCAGTTGTAGATCGGCAAGCTGCCATCATGAGGCATGCACAAAGAAAAATAATCCAGGAAATTATTTTCAATAGCTTTGACTTTTTTTGGCGTCCTACAGCCAGCAAGCCAACAGACAATGGGATGAATACCACAGCAACGTGTGAAGCAAAGATGGAAGCTTCTTCAAAAATGCCATTAATTCTTGCCAAGGATAGAACGTAGGCACCTTGTTCATAAAAATCATACAGTCCATCTTTCCACCGTGCTTCAAAAATCGAGGCTATGGATTTCAACAGTGGGCGAAGCGTATTGAGGATGCTCTGCACACGAAGGTCTTCAGACAGGGGATAAATGTGGTACTGATGTCCCAATGGAGTGCGGAGATAAACAAAGGTGGCCTGGAGACAAAAGACTATAAATATGAATAGAAAAAGCGCGATAACACCATATAAAACTGCGCGCTGGGATTGTTCGGTCTGGGTTATTACCACTCCCAGCAGTGCAAAGAGCGCTAAAAATGGCAGTTGGGCACAAAGCTTAATCAAATCAAAAAGTACTGATTTCACAATGGCTTCTTGCCCCAAATCGTACGCACTGTACCAACTAGTAACGGCCTGTATCAGCAAGAAAATACTCAGCCAAGGTAAAGCGGGGCGAAAAAGATTGTATGCTCCGCGTACGGACCACCACCCACAGTGATAGCCCCAGGCCATGAAAGGCACGAGTAGCCATATGAACAGGTGTTGCAGGTAGTAGTTGGGGAGGTTAGTGATCCAAATTTGCCATGCAGCACACGGGAAAAGAAAAAAAGTTGCGACAGAACGTATTGTCATAAGATATTTCTCTTTATGAAATATAGCGCCATCCTGGTATATCCAACTATGGAAAATATCAGTTGCTTAACTGAATGAGTATTTCGCAGTAGGGCAGTTAAAAATAGCCGTGAGGGATAATATACCCCATGTAAAAAGCAAAGTTTGCGATACAATGTGGCTTTTTGTTTGGATAAGTTGTGGCAGTCAAGAAATCTTTTGAGGTCATCAAGCGCTAGAAAAATTTCTTTTCGCTGTTCCAGGTTTGTACTTAGACTGATATCTTTACGAATATATGTGTATAAGGGTTCAGGGACACATCCAATAATTGGGTGGAGACTAAAAAGTTTTACAGAAAAAGCCATGTCTTCCCCAATGCGACAATTTGTAAATGATAATCCGTTGTCTACCAGAAAAGAACGTTTATAGATTTTATTGAAAACTGAATATAGCAGTATTTTTTGTTCCAGAAGAGCTTCTGGGCTTTCTTCTTTAGGTGGAAGCACAACTTTATTTTTTATCCTATCTGTGATTGTAATACCACAGATTGCTACATCAGCCTGGCGCTCATCGATGCGCTGTAGCAGTTGTTCAAACATCTGAGGGCAAAGCTGGTCATCCACATCAACAAAGGCAACATATCTCCCTTTTGAAGCGGCGATGCCTGTGTTGCGCGCGGCTCCGGGGCCAAGGTTTTTCGGGAGGCGTAAAACTTGTACCAGAGAAGGAAAGCGTTGATGCCACGCAGAGCACCGCTCGTGTGTTTCATCACTTGAAGCATCGTCCACAAAAATGATTTCATCTGGGGGAGTGTTTTGCTCCATAAGCCCTTTGACACAAGGGGTGATCCACTCCACCGCATTATATACAGGAACAATGACAGAAAGCAGAGGGACGGATTCGCGGACACTCATCATTCACCAGCATTTGCTTTATTAATCGACCCACCAGAACACTTTGAAAATATACATGGGTAAGTTCGTATCACCTGGATCAAAACAATCAAAAAAATACAACCCTCCGCAATGATTGGCAGAGAAATCGCCCCAACTAACCCGTATCGATCAGCAAGAAAAAGAGCGCAAGGTACGCTGATTAAGGCTGCTGCTACTTGAGCCAGCGTTAGCGTTGCTTCTTTTCCATGCGGTACTAAAATTTGAGGGCCAAGAATCATATTCAAGCTCAGTAATGGTACAACCACCGACAGAGCTTTTAACACCCAGACTGATGCAACATACGATTCGCCGAGAGCGATTCGCATGACCTCGGGCGCCAACACATAAAGTCCTACTCCAGCGCAGGTGCTAAGTAATAGACAGGCCCCGAGGGCCAACTGCTGTATGCGGATTCGAGTATTACGATCGTCGTGCAGTGCACAAATTTCAGCAAATAGCGTTTGTGTGAGCGGATTACTCAAGCTCACTATTGCTCGAACTATTTTGTCCGCAGCAAGAAAAAATCCCATATCCCTTGCTGGCAGGATGCCCCCCAGCGCGAGATACGCCACACTTCCATAAAGTTGTCCGGCAATGCCTCCCCCAAAAAAAATCCGAGTTTGCCACAAAAGCGTGGATGCGGCTTTAATCGAAGTTTTTTGATAATACTGCCGACATATGCCAATGGTCAGCCAAAGATAGGCCCCACCTTTGCACAGGGCAAGAAGCGCCAAGTACCTTTCCCCGTCTTGAGGTTCGTGAACCAAAGCAAATGTCATAATCAACAATGCAGCACTGCTACCAACATCCCATAGTGCTAACCTGCGAATACTGCCATCACCCAATCCTTGGAGAAACCAAAGAGGATTTGCTCCGCGCGCTACTCCCGCGCCAATGGCCCAGAAGAACATATTGGGGGACTCTTTCGCGTGGGGAATTATTGGAAAAAGGAGGCAAGAAAGACTTATGACCAACATGGCAAGCAGAAATTTTGCAAGAAGTCCGTTGCTCCAAGCCACTGAAAGCCGTTCAGCATCATTCCTGTGAGATGCTATTTCTCGCACTCCCCCCAGCAAAAATCCCCAGTCAAGTACAAAGCCCACTATGATTGGAACAACACTCCAATACATAATCATGCCAAAGGCATCTGCTTTCAAAATCCGAGCTAGATAGGGGAGCGCGAGTAGTGGCAAAAAAATTTGTGCCGCCTGTATGCAGCCAAAAGAAAGAACTGCGCTTACAATTCTGCGTCGCCCTTTCCACCCAAATGACATGATTTTCATCGAGCTATAGTGGTTGCAAGGTTTTGATAAATCGCATCATAGTTTTGTCTTACAATATCGATGCGATGGTTTTGTTCGACATAGTGGCGACCCGCCGCGCCCATCTGGTGCCGAAGTTCAGGGTCGTTAATCAAAATACGTATGTAGTGCTCCATTTCTGGGGCATTTTTAGCCACAAATCCATTGACACCATGCTGAACTACAGCCCGGTTGGGAGGAATGTCGGACACTACGACAGGCTTGCGTAACGACATTGCCTCAAGTAACGCATAAGAAAGACCATCCCACTGTGTTGGATGTACGAAAATATCCATGCTTGCCACGCAGTTCAGGGCGATTTTATTGTCAACCCAGCCCGTGCGTTTAACAAAAGCGGGGAGATCGCGTGAATCTGCTTTGGCTCCAACCCAAACCCAGCTGGCTTCATATTGTAAACTTGTTGCAGCATGAACAAACCAATCGAGTCCGTGCTGGTTCGTCAGCCTGCCACAAGTTCCTACTTGGATCTTGTTCGTTTCAGATTTTGGCGTACGTGTATCACTAATGGCATCGATCATTACAAGATCAATAGCATTGTGGGCTAAAAAAACCTTCTGCTCATCGCCCGACAGGCGTAGTGCCAACAGATATTCTTCATCGCCACAAGCCGCAATGGCAGTGCCTATTTTTGCTAGTCCCCACTCGATAGATCTAATGCCAGTTCGCGCAATTGCCCCAATGTCTGAGCGCAAAAAGGCGTAGGCATGTGGTGTGTACAGGGATGGAACTCCTGCGAGCCTAGAAGCGATTCTGCCAAAGACTCCTGCAATAGATGAATGGCAGTGTACCACATGGGGATTATTTTCAGAAATTATTTTTTTTAGTGATATAAGAGTAAATAAAATATGTGCTGGATTTGCTGACAAGTTCATATTTAGAGGGATAAAGTTAACATGATCTTGGAAATTGTCTCGAAAATTTTTTACTGTCTCGTTGCGGTTACTGTAAACTATAGTGTGCTGATAATTCTTTGTTAAACTTTTTGTTAAGAGTGAAAGAGCGGTAAGACAGCCACCGCCAAAAGATTCAACTATGTGTAGTATTCTACATTGCTCGGAGCTCACGCTGTACAACCCCTCTCGTCAGTGCTCGGCTGAAAGTCGCAGGTACTTGAAGCTACCCCTGCTAAACTAAGCATTTCAGATTGTTCAATGAAGGAACAAAGATTTAATGTAGTAAGCTTCTAAAAATTCTTTTGACTTTATATCTTATCACGTGGAGTCTCATAACTTCAAGACTTATTGTAAAACAAAGTTGAATCGTATGAATCAGCTGTTAGGTAATCCCCCCAGAAAAAAGTAGCGTTTAAAAGTAGAATTTCCGAGAATAGAGCAACCGGAGATTTTGCATGAAAACGTCCCGATTTAAACCGCGCAGGCGTCTAAAACGCGAAAAGCCGGAACCGCTTGCCGTACCGAAGGCCATAAATCAAGTATGGTCAATGGACTTTATGCACGATCAGTTGCAAAACGGTCGCTGTATACGCCTGTTGAACGTTATTGACGACTTTAACAGAGAAGGGCTTGGCATTGAGATCGACTTTTCACTTCCCTATGCTTATGGCCGGGCGCGCATGAGGTACCGCACGGCCATGTTTACAGGACGGTTTTCATCAGCTGTGGGGACAATGCGGCTGGCATCAAAGCCCCATGATGTCCCCTGTCCGTTGCCTCCTGACCCTCTATCTCCAGAGTTCCATGAATAAAATGGGCCACTACCCCACCCGCCTTTCCAGCCAATGGCATGCCCACCAAATGTTCCAGTTATATTTCGTATTGCATCTCCCTGCTGGATGCCGAGCGCTGCGCTATTGCCACCTTGGCCACGCAAAAAAAGCCCCCTCAAGTCAGGCACGGCCGGCCCCACCAAAGCAAACAGTTCTGGGTAAACTGCTGCGTTAATGGATTGTCCATTACATTCAAGCCAGTTATAGCTTCCGTCCGTATTTTGAAAATCGGCCGGATTTTGACCAACCGGCCAAGGTAAAATAAAGCCGACAGGTACACCCCCGACCGATTTTGCTTCTACTGCTACGGTTGTAGGATCAAAGCTGGTCGCGTCGGCCCCGCTGACTGGCGTCGGCAGTGTTGCAAGCAGAGGGAAAATCAGAAGACAAATAGTGAAAAATGAGCGAAGCCGTTGTAACATAGAAATTTCTCCTGGAGAAATGGGCTGGCCGCTCTGGCCAGCCCTTGTAGCATTCTCTAGTTGACGCCGAACACCTTCCAGGTCACGCCCACGGCCTGTTCAATCAGGTAGAGCTTTTCAAGAAGTGCCGCCTCATCTTTGCCCGTTGCTTCCGCTGCCGGGGATTTCAAACCGGAAAAGCTCATTGAAGAGTTCAGCTTGAAAGTCCAAGATAACGCATCGTCACGTTCAATTGTGAGCTTCAGTTTGGTGATCGAAAGCCCTGACGCAAGCCCTGCATCCGCGCTGGCTCTATCATTTTTGACAACAATCTGTACGTCCCCATCGTCATTGGTTCCGGCAAGGGTGATATGGCCAGCTTCAGAAAGCTGATAGGTAAAGTCATTGTGGGCAATCTGGAGGGATTCATTGTAAAGGCCGCGCAGTATAGCTTGCACGTCGGCCGAGGCTTCCGGCTGCTGAAGCTCCACGCCAAAAGTATTGGTCATGAGTTCTTCAAAGCTGGCCAAAAGCCCCTTGGCAGAGCAACTGACAAGCAATAAGCCAGAATGCATGTTCAGGGCCACGTCAACCAGGGCGGGGGACGGTTCAATATTTGGAAGCATCCGAAGTTTAACCAGTCCCTTCAGTTCTGCCTTTCGCCTTCGGCTGATGAACTTTTGTTCAGGGGTGCTCTCTTTTTCATTTTTCAGAGCTTCCGCGTATAGTTTTTTCAAGGCAGCCCCAGGGATGCTCCTTTTATCGCGTCGGAAAGTGAAACAAAGCCATTCCCCTTTTTCTGGAACTGACAGCGCCCAGGCCGTATCAAGCATGTCATCGATATTAGTCCAGCCCACAGCTATTTCTTCGGTTGTGAGGTCGTCAATGGGCCGAAAGGCGTGGCGTTTCAGTTTGTCGGCTGTAACAGCAGCCGGATCATTGATACGGTATACGGTCAGGTCAGTGCTTGTGCGCAAAAAGGCCATGATAGTCTCCTGGAGAATACTTATTTGGGGGTGAAATTCGGCTTGCCATCCTTCTCGAAGAAGGACGCTTTGCAGGCGGGATAACCTGAACAATTAAAGACGCTGAATACCTTTCGAGTTCGTTTGCTGATCCCCTTGAATGGGCGCAGCGACTTACCACAATCCGGGCAGTTGAAACCAGAATCCTTGGGTTCTTCCCGTGCTGTCGGTTTGCCGGCCTGGTTATTGAAAGTGCTTTCGCAGTTCGGGCACTTAAAGAAATCATATGTTCCAGAGCCGCTCTTCTTTCTCCCTTTCAAATGCTGAAGGGCTGTACCGCATTTTTCGCACTTGAAATCCGTCTGCTCAGGGCCGCGCTTTTGTGTGTCAGGGCGTCCATGATCGTCAGGGAAAAAAACTGGCTTCCCATCAGGGTGCAGATCCTTTCGGAAGCAACTCCAGTATGGGCCTGTTTCACTTTGGCGCTTCTGGAGAGGCTTGCTGCAGGTGGGGCAGGGAAACACCGGGCCATCAGCTCTGATAGATGTCTGTCCGGAAAGTAAAGGCTCAAGCAACCTGGGCAGCGCTTGGAGCTGGTCCGCCATGAAGGCCTCCAGGGAATCTTTACCTTCGGCAATGCTCTGAAGACGGCTTTCCCATTTGGCCGTGGTGACTGGATCTTTGAGCCCCTGTGGGGTGAGGTCAACGACCTGGCCGGCCAGGCGTGTAGAAACCAGCGCCTTGCCCTGGGGTATGAGATAGCCGCGCTTTTTAAGGGTCTCCAGGATGCCGGCACGGGTTGCTTCCGTACCTATTCCTTCATTTTCGCGCAGCGTAGCCTTGGCCGCTGCATCTTCAACAAACCTATGGATATTGGCCATGGCCTCAATAAGGCTACCTTCGGTGAAACGAGGGGGCGGGGTCGTTTTCTTTTTTTGAATGTCCACAACAACACAAGTCACGGTATCGCCCTGAGACACCGAAGGAAGGGACTGTTCTTTTTCCTGCTGTCCGTCTTCCTCATCCTCATGCGTCACGCTCGTCCAACCATGCTCCGTTATGTGCCGGCCAGTGGCTTCCCAGAGTGTATCCGCTGCCTTGACTTGAATTTTCTGGAAAACAAATTTCATGGCGGGATAGAACTGGAGGATATAGGCCGTGGCAATCATTTCATACACGGCCAACTCTTCAGCGGAGAGGGGGCCGGGAAGATCTCCTGTTGGAATGATCGCGTGGTGGGCTGTGACCTTTGCCGTGTTCCAAGCACTGGATTTCATCTGTGGGTCGGCACCATGTGCGGCCTTTTCCAAGTTCGGCTGGCAAGCCAGGGCCGACAGGATACGCCCCGCATCGTCCCATTGCTCAACCGGCAGATATGAGCAGTCTGAGCGTGGATAGGTAGTCAGCTTTTTTTCATAAAGACGCTGTGCTACATCAAGCACTTGTTGAGCGGTCATGCCCCATCGGGCTGATGCCGCTTTTTGAAGACTGGAGAGGCAATACGGCAGGGGAGGAGCTTTCTGTTTATTCTCTTTGACAACTGAAGCTACATCGCCTTGCTTGTCGCGTACTGCCTTGATAATCGATTCAGCGGCAACCAAGTCAATAAGGCGGCCTTGTGAGTCAAGGCCCGTTTGGAGTTCCCCTGGGACAAACTTCGCCGTGAACTGACCGGAAGGATGATCGAAGTGTCCTTGAAGGACCATATAGTCTTGGGCTTTGAAGGCGGAAATTTCCCGATCACGGGTGACGACGAGGTTCAGCACTGGCGTCTGAACCCGCCCGAGAGAAAGCGTGGCGGAAATACCGGCGTCCCTGCCCATATTTGTCAAAGCACGGGTAGCATTCAGGCCAATGAGCCAGTCAGCTTGGGAGCGGGCGCGGGCAGCGTCACGCAGCGGAGCATACCGAGTATTGCTGGTCAGGCTGTTCAAGGCCTTGGCCACAGAACGAGCATCAAGGGAGGCCAGCCAAATGCGCTCTACCGGCCCGTGATAACCAAAATGCTCCAGTACCTCATCCACAAGAAGTTGTCCCTCGCGGTCTGGGTCGCCAGCGTGGACGATAGACGCGGCCTGGCGGAGAAGATCACCAATGATTTTTATCTGGATGATGCAGCTTTCCCGAGGCTTCATTTTCCAAGTGGGCGGTATGATCGGGACAATGCTCCAATTGCTCCACGTTGGATCATAGTCGTCAGGGTTATAAAGTTCGAAAAGGTGTCCAAAGCACCAAGTTACAATATCCGAGCCGCAGGTGATATAGCCATTGTTTTTGGCGCTGATGCCCAGAGATTCGGCAATGGCTCTGCCGAGGGATGGCTTTTCCGCAATGTAAAGTCGCATGATTATTCCTTGCAGTCTGTGGAATTACTTAAAATCAACCGTTCCATCACGAGCTACAGAGCCTTTGGCCTGGCGTGGCTTGAAATGGCGCTTCACGATGATGGCAAGGATGCCGAACAGAAGCATGGAGGCCGCACCACAAATAAATGGGATTAACGGATATTCGAAAATCACAGTTTTTGCTCCTTAGGTAACACGATTCTGATTGCCGACGCAGCTGGTTTACCTAGTTGACCAGAAAAGTAACCTACTGAATTTCCAAGTGTGGACAAAATTGTTCCGTAGCACGATTTACTATTCAGACATCATTTTTCGCAGATGCCCCAGAACTGCTGCCGCATAATTTCGACCGCGCTCCGGATTGCGATGGAGCGGAGTATGGTAGTACGCCACGGCCCGCCAGTTCAGTCCGTGGCGTCTTATTTCCTGAGCTAAAATCCAGACGCCAATTTCAACATTGGCGCGAGGGTCAAGCACCAGTTCCAAGGGAAAGCGGTACTTCTTAATCCAGTAGACATTGACCTGCATGATTCCAACATCAAAAGAGCGGCCAGCTTGAAAAGCAGCCCTGGCGACAGCCAATGCCTCTTCACGTGATTTAGGCCGGATATCTCTGCCGGATATGTTGATTATCCAGGGGTGCAGGCCGCTTTCCTGACGTGCGATCGCAAGGGCCAATACCTTGGGAACCCCATATTTTGCGCATGGAGTGTCAAAAAGTGGAGCCAAGGCAATCTGGCGCTCTTTAACACCAGCAGCCAAAACAACAGAGGGAAGCAGCAACAAGCCAAAACAAACAATTATCCGGCAGAGATGGCACATTATATTTCCAATCCTTCGTCCTGGACTTTTTGGACTTTTTTGGTTTTGGATCGGGATTTTTGGAGGATGTCGATATTCTGAGGGGCTTCAAGACCCGCAGGGGCAAGAGGATTCGCCTGATACAAAGGGCGTGAGAAATCTATCTGCTGTCGCAGAGCATTGAGCCCATGCAGGACATGCAGGTCATTCCAGTCCTTCATCTTGCCGGCAGTTTCTTCTTTGCTGAACTGAGGGGCATAAACACTGCCGCCCACAGCTTCAGCCGCCAGCTTGGCCTTATTGATGCCGGGGTTGTATTTATTGGTGGCGTCATTGTCCGCCATTATCGCAATGGGCTGTTCAGGTAATTTTTCGTGCAGCTCTTTGGCAACATGGAGCAAGTTTCCTGCGTCGAAGGCGCACACCACCGGCTGACCGGTGGCCATATGGATACTGGCGGCAGTCGCATACCCTTCGGCAATGAGGATCGGACCTTTGCCAAATTGCTTTTCCGGATCTATGACGTGGAACGAACCTGTTTTTTGGCTGCCACGCTCGAAAAGTTTGGCATCGGCAGTTATGGTCTGAAGAGTGCGAATGATACCGCTCGCATCACGCCCCGGAATCAGCAGATTGCCCTTGTCGTCCACCTTGATGCCGAAAGCGGGAACACCCTTGGCCTGGAGATAGGCTTCATTGCCGGTGGCCCACGCGGGAGTATTTTTCCAGATGGCGTAGCAGCGCTTTGCCGCCCGATCATACTCCTCCTGGCGTTTTTCTTGATCTGCTTCACGCTTGGCCAAAGCCTCTTCACGCAGCCTGGCAATATCTTTCTGATCAAGCTTATGGCCGCTATACTTCCAGTTGGCGGTTTCGCCGGTGACGTGGTTCTGGAACCAACCGGCCGGACGGCCGTCAAGATTTCCCCTGTACGCGCCGTCACGCGCATGAGGCCGGTCAATGAGCGGGACGCGGTGTAACTGTCCATCCATGATCGGGAGTTCTCCCTTCAGATCAAGGCCGGCATCGCGGAGCCGTTCCGCAAACTCGGCTTCAGGAGCAATCGCCGGGTAGGGCGGCTGCATCTTATTTTTTTCGGGAATCCAGCGAGAAAGTTTTTCAAGGTCGCTTCCTTCAGGCGCGTACCAACTTTTTTCTTTGCCATCCCACTTGGCGCCGAGTTGCTTGGCCTGGTTCTTTTCTTTGAACGGCACCATAAGGAAGGTTTTTTCCGTGGCCGGATTGGCCGGAAGATTCATGGCCTTGATGTTTTCTTTTTGTTGTCCTGTTTCCTGCTTGACGCTTTGCTTCTGAGTCAGCTCCTTCTTCATTTCCAGCCCCAGAACGTACTCCTTGATTTGTTCGGCATCTCGGCAGGCCCTGACAATTTCATACGGGTCATTCTCCAGAGCTTTGATCCAGGAGCCTACATACGCTGCATGTTGCTCCGGATCGTGCGGAATGCCGATGTCCTGGCCGAGCATCCAGGAGGCGATTTCCGCCCGGAGTTCTTCCCGGGCGTACAGCTCGGAACCGAAGGGGCCGTTCTCTCGGTCCAGGCGTGTGGAGTGGCGCGTCCAGTGTCCCAATTCGTGCAAGGCCGTTCCATAGTACAGGCCGGGATTTTCGAAATTTTCACGCGGAGGCAGGTGGATGGAATCAGTTGCGTAACGGTAGAAGGCCTGGTTGCTCTGGTCGTGATTGATGTTTGCTTCGGAAGCGGAGAGGATCTTTTCCGCTTTTTCTACGGGCTCCCATTCAAAGGCCTTATCCGTGAGTTCCAGCGGTGGCATTCCTTCGATCTGTTGTCCATTGAAAACATAGGCGAAGCGTACCAGCGGCTTGTCCAGTTCAACGGTCTGCTTTTGAGGTTTGCCGTCTCCGTCAAGGACGGGTTTACCATCTTCGCCAATTCGCTCCCGCTCTTCGGAAAACTGGTAGTAGACCACGGGAGTGGCCTTGCTGCCTGCGATGATCCGAAGGTCATTTTCGTTGGCCTGGCGCAGGGTCATCCAGCGGGGATCTTCAAATCCGGAAAGAGCCAGGTGAACCCGGTTCATACCCCGATACACGGTGCCGGAAGCAGGATTATGCGGAGCCATGACGGTTTTGCCCGGATGCCAGGGCCGCTGCCAAGGGGCTGTCCCCGCCTTCAGGTGTTCGATGATCTTTTCAGCGAATTCTTCATGAAAAGGGCGGCGCTTGGGCTTTGAGGAGGTCTGCTGCTTATTTTCCTTCATAAATGACCTCCCCTTTAGCATTGATGGACAGTTCGATGTCGTCCATCAGATCCACAAGAACAATGGCGTCTTCGGTAAACGCTCCCATGTAGTCGGCCACTTCGGGATCGACGGGGATACCAATGCCCGGATTGCCCGAAGCCTGTTGGGATATGACATTGGCCGTCGCCATCAACTCTTCAGTTGTCATAATCTTGCTCCTGAGAATTAAAGGTGAGTATGGGTTGTATTTTGAGTAAGCTGGCGGCTGGTACAAAGCCGAAATAGCGGCCGTCAAAGCTCCAGCTCACTGGTGCAAGGACTAGAACCTGTTCAGGAGGAATGATTCCTGACTCCAGTAGTGAAATGATGCTGCGCCCATGCCGGTCCTGAGTCTGTCGGGCGCTGTGCGGTTGTGGAGTTCCGTTGATTGTGATTCCTTCAGATCCAACGCAGATATTGTCCCCCTCAATGGCCACCAGAAATTTGAGTAACTGCCTGGAGCCGTCAGGACACAGGCCGTCTCCTGTGTAGCCTCGGCTCTTGCCCAGATCGCCCCAGAAGGCAGGAGGGCAGAGCGCCACGATGTCGCCTCGCTGCGCAGGGCTATCCACAATGCGGTAAAGGCCAAGGGGCATGGACGGCGTAAGGTTGATCCTGAACCCGACAAACCAGGCTCCTGCAATCGAAGCCCCTAGGCTAATGATTGTCAGAATCAGAAATGGCCAGCGCTGCATCGTAAATCTCTTCTTCAGGAGTAGAGGGTTTCGGTGTCTCGGACGCCTGCTTTTTCGGAAGGATTACATCAACATCTCCATGCAGCCGGTCTGTGGCCGGCGCAGGGATTTTGGCCCGTTGGGCAAACACAGGATCACGGAAATACAGAATCTGCTTGCCATACACAGGTGCGAACCCCGCTGTAAAAATGAGCATGTCACCGGCCTCCAGAATTTTTTCATCGGCGTCAGTGATAATGCCGGGCAGACGCATGCACTCATCGGGAGTCAGCAACGGGCGGGCGATTTCCTGGACACTTACGCTGGCATTTTTCAAATGCCCGGAGCGCGAACCAGATAGTGATGTTTTGTGTTCTATGACCGTAGTTTTGCCGGTCATGTCCGAAAGGATTTGGGCTGTTTCCATTTTGTTCGGCGCATAGGCAATGCGAACATGGCAGTTGGACAAGATGGCCTCTTCCTTGGAGTAGGCCTTTTGCAATTGAGATATATCCTGGACGATCAGGTAGGCTTTGATTCCGTAACCCGCCATATATGCCAGGGCGCGTTCGAGGATCGCCAGGTTCCCCAGACTGGTAAATTCGTCCAGCATCAACAGCAAACGATGTTTGAAAAGGGAAATGGAGCGCCCGCCTTCAAAATCCATTTTTTCAGTGAGTCTGCACAAGATGACGTTGAAAATCAGGCGAGTGAGCGGGCGCAGGCGGTCAATGTCCGCCGGGCTGACAACAAAATACAGAGCCACCGGAACGGTGTGGTCCATGAGGTCTTCAATCTGGAAGTCACAATGACTCGTGGCATAAGCGACAGTGGGATCTTTGTAGATGGACAGATTGACGCCAGCGGTGCTTAAAACGCCGGAGCGTTCCTTATCGGCCTTGTTGAGCATCTCTTTGGCCGAGGACGCGATATTGGTATGAACTTCATTGGCGAAGCGGGATTTTCCCTTCAGGACAGCGGCATGATCAAATTCGATCATCTCCACCAAAAGTTCTTCGGTATTTTTATCCGGGTCACTCAGCATCAAAGCGAAATCATACATGGTGGCTGTTCTGCCCTTTTCTTGATGGACAATCAGGCAATGCAGAACTGCCGCCGTGAAAAAGGCAAATGCAGCTTTTTCAAAATATTCCTTGAGGCCCTCACCTTGTGGGTCAAGAATAATGGTGGCCACGGCCTGGGCATCCTGGACTGCTTCGTCTTGATAAAGACGAATTGTTTCAAGGGGATTAAACCGGGCTGTTTGGGTCACATCCTTTGGGTCGAATCTCAGAATTTTATGCCCCAGGCTCTTTCGCCAACCCGAGGTGAGGGCATAGTTTTCACCCTTGATGTCCAAGATAAGGACGCTTTCCAGCCAACTCAGAAGTGTCGGCAGCACAAGCCCGACCCCCTTGCCGGAACGTGTGGGGGCAAAGGCCAGAATATGGTGCGGGCCGTTGTGGCGCAGGTAAAGTTGTGTCTGGAAAGGGTGAAGCCCCTTAAAGAGCCGTTTGGCTGCCTCCTTGCCGGAAAATCGTTTAATCCAGCCTCCTACATAAACGCCCTTGCCGCCGAGGAAGCCCATTTGTTTTATTTCCTCTTCCTGCGCCCACTGCGCGCTGCCATGAATATTCTGCGTGCCTTTGGGACGGCGGCTGAAGGTGAACAAAAAACCGAGAATGACCATTTGCGGGAAGATGAAGACCATAAGCCCTTCAGAAATCGCTTGATCCATAGCAGCGCTGGAAGGCACTTGCCGCCACCAGGACAGCCATTTCCAGGGAGCATAGAAATGCCCCCAAAGCGGTTTCCCAAGAGCAGAGTGGAAGTTATAGGCCTCTGCAATGCCCTGTGTTGTCCACCATGACGCAGCCACAAGCAGGACAACGGTTGAGGCCAGGAAGACATAAAGCTTCCATAGTCCAGATTTCTTTTCTAACGGCAAACCGTATGAAGACTGAGTGCTCATCATTTACCTCATGGGAGCATACGGGGCTTCAAACACCAGGTCTTTTATAAGGACGATGTTGAAGCGGAAGCCCGGACGTATCTCTAGTGTCGGCTTGATATTGACGTTTTGCTGCAAAAGCTGAAGAGAGGCCTGCCCTAACTGAGTAGCCAGAGCTGTCCCCATTTCGTCACGAAGTGTAGGATTTTGATTGCTGTTGCTGCTGCTTTCAGGGCGAAGAGAGTCAACCGCATAGGCGGTTCCACCGGAGATCAGGCTCATGATCATTGCAGAACCAAAGATGCGGAAGTAGTGATTGTTGACCTGATCCTCCACACCGCCATAGCCTGCCTGGTCAGTGCCGGGCATACTGTCGATCGTAATAGAAGAGCCATCAGGGAAGATAATCCGATTCCATGCGATGAGTACTCTGTCCTGGCCAACGGCAACGCGGGAATCATAAACACCCAAAAGGCGGCTGCCCTGTGGAATCAGCAAAAGTCGCCCTGTGGCCGTGTCGTAAACATTCTGCGAAACTTGGCCGATGATTTTTCCCGGCAGATCCGAGTTGACGCCTGTCAGCATGATGCCGGGGATGACCGTACCCGTCTTGATTTCGCACCGAGCCCCGGCTTGGCGTTGATGCCCTAGGGTCCACTCATCAGCACGCCGAGATCTGGTATCCAAAAATGCCTCTTTGTCACGGCGGTCACTGGCATCATATTGTTCACTGGACGACTCAGATGAAGATGCAGTCCTGGCTCCCTCAGAAGGCGAAATGTTTTGTCTCGTGACAACGCTATCAGGCCTTCGATTTTCCATAGAGATTGTGACCGCCAAGGGCGCTTGAAGCGCAGCCAGGTGCATCTGGGCTTTCATACGCCGGATTTGCTCAAGGTCCCGGCGTCTCGCCTCTTCTTCTGGCGTCATGGGCTTTTGTGTTGGGGATTCTTGAGGCTCGCCAATTGTCGGCAGGTTCGCCACGGGCTTTGCGGTGGCCAAACCACTTGAAGATGGAGCACCTTCAGTTAAAGGCAGATTGTCTGTTTGCGCAGCTCGCTCTTTTTGTTGATTTTGCTGTGTTTCGTTGCCCTTGCTGACGTCAAAAATGCTATAAACCAGTATTGATACCATGCCACTTAAAATTGCCACGATAACGAGCACAACCTTGCTGTTCATGCGAACAACTTTTGCCTTTGGAGGTTCAAAACCGTTTGGGCTTTCAGTTGGGAGAAGGGACATTTTCGTCTCCGATTAGGGAACCACTGGAGTGGTTTCTTTGGCGCATGTGGTCATAACAAATATTCGGCCGTAGTTTTCTTCAGGGTACACCCATCCCGTATTATCAAGGCTCAAACTTTTGTCGGGCGTCTGGACGCGGGCAAATACCTGCCACTCCGTGTCAGAAAGAGACACGGCCCAGGTTTGTACCGCCGTAAGGGGAGGGGCCTCAGGCCCGGCTTCGAAAATGGAAGGGGTTGTGAAGATGGCCGGCACTGTGTTTGTGCCTGTCGCGCAGGTGGGTTTCTCTATTCGGTCGCCGCTTTTGGCCACAGTGGTTTTTTTCAGTAATGAACTGTTTCCAGAGTCACCGATGATTTCAAGAGAGTTGTTACGACAGAGATAAAGGCCGTGGAGACGATCAAGGAAAACACGACCTTGTTCATCGGCAGACGTGCAGGACTCATCCGTGATTTCCCGTTCTACAAACTGTAGTTCAGAGACTCGGCGGATTGCATGATCCGTCATATCCAGTTCGGTTTGCATTGCGTTCAGTTCTGCATGGCCAGGGACGGCAACGCGATAGAGAAAATCTTGACCAAGAACCGAAGCGTCAAAGTTCGTCAATGCGCCAAGATGCCCCGCGCCTGGAGAAGGAATACCGAGAGCGGCCAATGAGAGTACCCATCCCCCTCCAGTGCCTTGTAGGGTGCCAGCAGTCTGGCCAGGGATGTCACCTGTGGGAACAAAGCCCCCTGAACCTCCCAGAAGAGCTGCTGCACTTGGAATCGTTGCTGTCGCAAAAGATGTTCCTTCTTCGTGTCCACGACCGCCAGTGGTCAGCACTATAGCCCGTAAATGTCCGCTGCTGGCATCCTTACGGATGTATATATTGTAATCTTGCCCCCATACGTTGGAATCTCTGAAACCATCGGGGAGCAGTCCGTCATTGACTAGCTGCGTTACTGTGATCACCGGGCCAGAGCTTGCCGAAGATTGCGAGGCCAAATCATTATGGTGCTTGCGCACATAGCTGGCTGAAGCCCGATTGACCAAGGCTAAATGATCGGCAGCTTGGCGCTTTTGGGTTTCAACGAAACCTGTTTTCATAAGATTTGCCAACATCGGCATAATGATGGCAGCGATGAGGAGAGCGCCGATAACTTCAATAAGTTTCATAGAATCACCTTACCTCGATAACGCTGACCAAGCTGCCAGAAGGGATAAATTCCGGCAGTGGAGTGAGCCCATCTGGGACAAGTCTTCCGTCTGAAGCACGGCCCACAGCCAAGCTGCCTTGGAAAATGTCCCTTACAGCCGAAATTTCTTCAGCAGAGGCTGGTCCGTATACATAGCAGCGCCCTCCTTCTATCCGTGCTGTCCAGTAGCGCAGTGCATGCCATTCCGTCGGCAGATCCAGGTCGGCTTGGGCTATAGGGCCATTAGCCCGATGCTTAAAGGCATGAAGGAACGCCGCATTACGGAATACCGCATAGTTCAGGGCAATACTTCTGGCTCCAGTTTCAATGCTGTCGGTCTGCGGGGCAGGAGAAAGAACGGCTAGAACGCCGAGCAGCAAAGCAAGGACTGCCAGCGCCTTCATATGCCTCGTTCTCCTTTTGTGACAATTCTGGCCTTGAGTTGCCGCATATCATCGGGGAGAGTTTGGAACTTTCCCTCCCGTAGTTTGGCTCTGATTCCGCGAGATTCGTCTGTAAAGGGAAGAAGAAGAAACTGAGGAGATGTTAGTTCGCGCTGGCCAGCTGCATCGCTTTCAAGAGAAAGATGAATGATCGCCACCAAGGCGTCAGATAGGTTTTGTGCTGCGGATTCTCCGTCTTGCTCTCTGGCCCAGGTCAGGAGCCTTTCAAGCGCAGTGATCACGTCCTGCCCGTGAATTGTGGCCACCACAAGTTGACGACTGGATCCAAGTGAAACGCGCAGAGCTTCAAAAGCCGCGTGGCGAGTTCGGATTTCACCGATGAAAATTATATCTGGAGAGGCATATCTATGAGCGCGTTCGATCTCTTGGGCCAGCTCAGACTCGTTGGAGATTTCTTTCTGGAAGCAATATCCAAAACTGCCCCAAGCGCCGGCAAGAGGGAGTTCCACAGGCACTTCGAAAGTGACTCCATGCCCTCCATGTAGCTCAAGGCGTTGGGCGACGAAGGCACTGGCAGTCGTTGTTTTTCCAGAACCTTGTGCGCCGGAAAATAAAATTAGGCCCTGGTTCTGAGACAGAAGCCAGGATGTAACCACCGGATTTAGACCTAAAGAGTCAAACTGTGGAACAGTGTCAGCAAGCCTGCGCAAAAACCATGTACGTTTACCATCCACATCATCAATTCGAGCCACTCGATATGTGATGTCATTGTGGTTATAGCGCATTGCAGCCTTACAATGCTGTTCCAAGCGGCTGGATAGATTCGCAACCTCTTCTTCGCAGTCCGTAGGCAAGGGGAGTAAATGGGAGCCACAGCCGGGGCTGCCTTTTAGCCGCGCTGTTCCGTCAGGAAAAAGAATCAGGTCGCTGAAAACTTCGTGCGCAAGAGGCATGGTCAACGAACCTCATAAGCAATGGTGTTGACAGATGTACAGTTATTTACAATGTCGGAGACATTGTTATCTGCACTGAGTGCATTTCCATTTACTTCTACGGAAAGCCATGCATCAGATTGAAACTTTGCCAACTGGGTGCATTCTTCCTGGGGAATCCCTGACAGTTCGATGGTGAAGCTTCCATTCGAAGAGTTGGTGGAAAGGGCTATTTCTCCACCCCAGGGAGTCTTCAAAGATGAGCCTTTAATAAGGCTTTTGGGGACGATTCCAGCCTTGATTGCTGTTTCACTGTCCAGACCGCTGTAATCCGAGGAGCCTGAGAAAAATTGCTGGATTTGCATCCTCATACTCACAAGGTCCTGCTCCAAAGAAACAACTTTGCTTCTGGAAAAACCAGTGTTCAGATACACAGCGGAGCCGGCAATAACTACGAGAGCGATCAAAAGAGCCCCAAGGACTTCCATCATATTCATCGGATACCACCCATTGTTTGAGCTGAAAGTTGCGCCTGTAAATCCATGACGGACAAGGCGACCAAGAGCATTTGACCAATAATGAAGAGGAGAAAGGCTATATTCAAAATGCGGGCTTTCCGCTGGATGGCGGCAATGCCTTCGTGCAGCCAGTCGCGCGAAAGATTGTGAAGCTGTTCCTTGAAATGAGGCAGGGTTGCGTAAGTGCGAAAATCGTCAATGAGGACACGATCAGGGAAACCCATGCCACTGAGGTGCATGGCATTCCCTAAATTTTCTCCACGAATGACATAATCGTTAATAGCTTTTACTCGTTCACGCAGGTATGGACTGATCGCCTCCGAACTCAACATTGTTTTGAGTATTTCAGAAATTTGTTTGCCGGAGCGCATAAGTGTTGCCAAGGTGAATAGCCAGACGCTACCCACCATCAGGCGATACATGGACCAGGGAGCAAATCCATCAGCAATTTTTCGGGTCTGTCCCGTCCATATGGGGAGAGTTATAATAACGCCCAGGCATGCGGCGACGGAAAAAATAAAGAAACCCCCTCCGGCCCAGGAACCCAAGAAAGAGCTTATGAGATAAAGGCCACGAGCAAAGCCCGTCCACTGGCGAGGGTCTGACAAATGTACCAATTCTGGCATGACGTAAAAAGAAACTGTGGTCAGCATTGCTACAGCAAGAAGTAGCAGGAAAAGGGGGTAAGCCAGCGCCCCGACAACAGCCCCAGAGATCCTTTTTCGAGAATCTATCAGCTCCGCAGCCAATTTTAGCCCTTCTGACAATCTGCCAGCCTTTTGGGCAGAGGTGATCAGCATGATCTCTTCAGGTGAGGCATATCCGGTGAATGCCGTACCAAGTTGGTGTCCGCTCCCCATCCGTTCCAGAACACGGTCAAAAATTGACGCGAGAGCTGGATTGCGCCGTTGCACCTGATCACGCAGTAGGGGCAAACTGTCTTTGAGGGGTAGCCCATAGTGGGCTTGTGTTGCCAGTTTGTTCCAAGTTCGACTGCGCGTGGCCGCGTCAAAAGAGAGACGTGCAAAAAGGTTTTTGATATTCATATGCCGCCTCTGTCCGACAACTCAAAAAATTTGTTGAACGTCCACGGAACCCCCAAGCGTTGTTCAGCCAGAACAGGATCAACCAAGCCTTGTGTAACGTGCTGGAGCGCATGGTCAATGTAGGTCATGCCCCCTTTCTGGCGCCAAAGCGCGTGGGCATCGGGCAGTTTCCCTGCGCGGAGAAGACTCAGTATATCCATATCCAGTACGATGACTTCAGCTGCGACCGTTTGTTCTTTGAGCCCACGTGAGCAGTGTTCGCAGCCTTCGTAGTTGACAACGAACAAGCCATCATGTCTGGAATCCCCCTCTATTTCTTCCAGTTCAAGGACACGAGAGAGGCGGTCAAAAACATCTTCAGGAATGTGCTGTGCGCGTTCTTTTGAGGCCAGTTCACGCCATGCTTTTTTGCAATGAGGACAAAGTTTGGGGATCAGGCGTTGGTATTCGAGGCCAGCCAATACGTTGGGATCACAGAGAACATCAAGGGGATCACGGTAGCCAGCAGAGCGGAGCAGACTTTCGAAGCGAGTGATGATACCGAAACCATTATTGGCATGCAGAGTCGCCCAAACCGACTGGCCAGTAAGAGCAGCGTCAATGGCGGCAACAGCAGCCTCAGGGTAGCGAATTTCACCAATCATCAATACGTCTGAATCTGAGCGCATGGCTCCAGCAATGGCATTGATGTACGCTGCTGCCCGTTTTGCACGGTCATAGTCGCGTTCAGCCTTGGTGGTGACTTTGATCTGGTTGACATCGCGCATGTGAAATTCAGGTGGATCTTCAACAGAGTGATATGCTTTTTCAGGGCTCGTTTCAGTCTGGGACTCCATTGTATGTTTCAGAACTGTGGATTTTCCATGTCCAGTGGGGCCAGAGATGATCGTCAGTCCTGTCCGCTTTGTGAGAAAAGACATGCCTTCGCATTGTTTTTCTGCAAAACCGAGAGCAGTCAGGCGTTCCTCAAGTCGGCCTGTGGCCATTGTGGCATCATATAGCAGACGCAGAGCCATAAACGTGCCTGTACCATTCTCCGCATGGGCGCATTCTATTGGCTCAGTATGAATACGGACGGAATGGACTCCCTCGGGAAGGTAGTCGCGTTTGACAATACGCCCATCCAGACGCTCGATGTTATTGAATGCTTCGCTGTCGGCAGATTGCCCAAGAATTCCGTAGATAGTGCTGATCATTTGCCGTCCGGTTTCAGCCTCCATCTGCGAATCTTCGCATAACATACCAAGAATACGGAATTTAATGCGAGTATACGTGCCTGTATCAACTATATGGATGTCCGATGCCCCGGCCTTGTGGGCTCGTGCAATCAGGTCAATGGCCAACTGCTGGATTTCATTATCCCCACGGGCATGACGCATTGCGTACTTTGCATACTGCTCTTCAAAATCTTTGGGCTTATGAACCTTGGGGGAGCCAATGCCACGCCGGCGCAACCTGGCAACCAGGCCAAGCATATCCACCTGCCCCTTAAGGTCTTCCGAGATATGCAGGACGCCATCGATCAAGGCAACTTTGCCACGGACTTTGTCCGAAACTTGTTCAAAATCTTTATCAAAAAACAAAGCCTCAGGAGCGGGATGGATGGTGTTCTGGGGGTCCATACTTTCCTCACTCAAAAGGGAGTGTGTTGATTTGATTCCCGCGTTTCACAAGCACTGCCTGGCGCGAGATGGCTGTTACTACGGAATCACCGAGCCGAGAGCCTATGCGCACGACTGTTTGCCCAGAGCCAGTACGAACCGTTGCTGAAAGGTTGTCCCCAACCCCCTGCACGGAAAGCACCGCTAGGTTTGCCCTACGAGAGTTGCTAGTGGGTACGGAGGCCTGCGGAGACGGACTTGGCGGTGTAAAAGCCGGGAGAGACAGGCTTGGAAGAGGTTCCGTAATCCGTTGCGAACGGGTGGCTCCGTCTTTTTTTGCGGTCAGCTCGGCAATCTGAAGCTCCAGTTTTAGTTCTTCCACTTGGCTTTTCAGGGCCGTGATTTTTCCCAAATTCCCGGCTTCAACAATGACGGCAGGGTTTGTACTTGCCTGATGTTGCCCTTGGGGAGGGGCATCGCTCTCAGGACCCTCAGATTTCTGTGGCGGGAGCTTGGGCTTGGCTGTCGATGAAATTGGCGGCAATGGGGGAGGAGTCTGCTGTGTCCACAGCAGAAAGCTGAAAATTAGCAGCAGGGTAATGGCTGCACCCCAAATTATTTTTGCTCTTTTTGTGATTTGCATGGTCATTTTCCTTTGGCATATACCTGACCCTGGAGTGTCCAGGACTCATTTTTGAAGGTAATACTGTCTAGGGTTAGGCCGGGCAGATAAGAGAAGGCATTCCACAGAGCAGCGCTACGCAGTAACGAGTCTGGAACTGAGGTCATTTCCCAATTTCCCTTGAACCACGGGGCTGCCAATTCTACATTCTGGACAGTACGTTTTTCAGCTGGCTGAAACGAAAGTCGCAGTTTAGCCCCGATCTGTTGAGTAATGTGATAGAGGTGCTGTGAGATGGAATCGCGCAGCAGTAGATTTGGGTACTTTTGACCACGGCGTGGATACAGCTTTACTGACAAGGGTGTTTGGGAAGCGGCTAGTTGGGGAGTTTTCAATGTGCCTGAGCGTGGCAAATTGATAAAATCTCCTTGAGGCTGGTGAGCCCATACTGTAGTCACGCCCCGATGATTGCAGGTGGCTTCGGAAAGCAACCAGCCATTGACAACAGTCGGCAGCTCTAACAAAGACGACACACACGGAATAGCAACATCAATAGCCAGAGGTGCATCCGTCCAGGTTTGCTGAAAGTGTTTTTCCGGATGTGCTGCTATATCCTGGCGACGCTGTTCTTTGTTCAGCCTGGCCAGATAAGCTGCTTCCCGGGACGCCTGTTCTGCCTGCTTTGTCATCCATGTGTCGAGCGCCAGGCCAAAGACGCCGGTCAAAGCCAGACCTGCCGCCAGCGAACGCCACGGAATTTTTTTCCCCGTGGGAAGAAGAGATCGCAAGCAACCACGCCGATACAGCAGCGCAGAAGGCCCGACATGGAGAAGGGGGCTAAGCCATGCAGCACTGCGGGCAGGATCATCAAAAATGTCTATATCTGTGATCGTGGGATCAAGCAGTTCATTGAGGCTCTTCAGCTCTTTTTCCGCTTCTTGGCGAGTGGCATAGACCACATCGCCCTGACCAACATTTTGACCGTTCTGCCGGCAAAGTACCCACCATATTACTTCTCCTTGCACATCTTCGAGGGCAAATAATCCCAAGAACGCAGGAGGAAGCTCGAGAAAAGCCGCCAGGGAGCGGACTTTTTTCCAATCCTCAGGACGCCCCCCACTTGATCCAAAACCGTATAGCTGACGCTGGACGGCCATAACGTCAAACGAGGGGTCAATCTTTTGAGCAGTCTCAAGCAATTGAAGGCGAGACAGTTTCTCTGTCCGTGTCGATGACCAGTCGAGGCCAACAGCCCAAGCTCGGTTATTAATGATTGTCATCCGCATGTGGCTAGACCTCCGTGCCGCCACCAGCGGATTCGAGTTCAATGGTGATCACCAGCAGGGTTTTGGCGTAGTCAGCTCCGCGGCCAAGGCGCAGCAGCCCTACAGCATTGTCTGTAGTTTGTGTTTCCTGTTGAAAACCTGCGAGTACCAGCGTTTGCCCCATTTGCATGGTGGCACGTTGGGAAAAGGCGCGGGTGGAGACTTGGGGGAGTTGGACCGTAATGTCCGTAGTTTTAAATTCCACCATGTCATCAAGCGATGAGAGATTTATGTTGTATTGCAGGGCGACGCGGCGTTTATCCAGAATATGGGGGATAACCGTCATGCTGAAACCGGTGGTAACTTCGCCGGGCGTGATTTCCGTTGTCTGACCATAGTCGGATTGTGATGTTGATGCTCCAGCAAGGTAGGCATGGCGCTTAATCGCCAAAACCGGCAAAGGTTGATTGCTCATTGCCAAACCACCACCAGACGTTACCTGAGTAGCATTGCCCCACTGCTTGAGAGCCTTGAGAACGGCAGTGGAATCTTTGAGCTTACCCGAGACAATGGTGGCCGTGGCTGTATTAAGCCCACTAAGTGCGGCGAGACTGCCAGCGGTAATTGCTACATCGTCATTGCGAAACATGACTTGCAAATCCAGGCCAGCTTCATTCTTATCACTGAGTTCCAGGCTCCAGACTTGTACCCGCAAAGCAACCTGCCTTGAGAGACGCTGATTCGTATCGCGGATAAGTGTGCTGACCTGGCGCATCACTGATGGCTTGTCACGCACTGTCAAAGTGCCAGCAGATTGGTTGCTGACGACGGTCCCATCCTTGGAGAGAAGGGATTTGACCGCTTTTTCAGTGTCTGTCCAAATGTCAAATTTCAGCTCTGTTTTATTTGTTTGAGCGGTCTGGGCGCTTGTATCCGCGGTTTGAACGGACTGATTCACATTGCTGGATCCGATGCTACCAGATCTGGCATTTTCTTTGGATTTATTGGTGATTTGATTGTCGTAGCTGACCTTTCCCGGAGTCGCCAGCAGTGTGTATGTACGCGTCATCATTCGGGCGAAGGTGATGGTGTTGCTTACTGCATCGTAGTCCCATCCATATCCGGATTGAGTGGCCATCTGATCCAAGAGACCACGCAGAGGCCCGGTGTAGTTTACTGAAAGTAACTTGCCCATGTCCGTCCCAGAAGGCAGAGCCAGAAGGGCGGGGAGATCTAGTGAGGGCTGAGCACCTTGCCCCGGCTTTTTTTCATTGGAGTCAAAAGCTTCTTCCACAACCTGCACAGTCAGGGAGGTCAAATCTGCAATGGAATCGCCTAAGCCCGAGAGTGTTCCTCTTTTTCGCAGAGTTATTTGTGTGCCAAGCGCTGTTTCATTACCAGCCAGAGGGATAGCCTTAGCCCCCAAATATGGTAAATCGAGAACGTCAAAAACTTTAGAGCGGGCGAGGTTTTGATACTTATCCCCTTGCTTTTCGATTGTTTCCCGTGTTGGTGCACCTTTGTGGGCGCAGCCACTGGAGAATAAAGAAAGGATAAATATTGTGATCAGCAAGTAGAGGACATGTCTTTTCATTTTAGTTCTCCAGTACTTCCATCACGTTATTGCCTTTATAAAGCGTTACACGCAGGGGGGAGCCCACACGTTGCAAGCCGGAAAACAGTTGTTCTACTGCGGACAAAAAGTTTCCCTTGAAGTTTGCATGGGCTTCAATGTCATAATCGTGATCGGCCTTCCAAATGATCTGATAACCGGCGACAGATGCCCAAGCGGTTAACTGTACCCGAAGTGTTCCGGGCGTGATGTTCCATATTTCTGGGGCAGCTGGCGTATCTGTCAGGGGGGGAGCCACGGATTCAAGTGTGAGCGGATGGGGAACTGCTGCTACCACAGGAAGTGGTGCTGGTTCAGGCGCTACCTTTTCTGAGATGGTAGGTGCTGGAGGCTTCATTTCATCCATAGGCTTCGGCATTGGAGAAAGCGGTTCAGGCCGTGCAACAGCCACTGGCGTAAAAACAGTAGGAGTAGCTACTGCGGCGGCCACAGTTGGTTCAGGGTGCTGCGTCACAGGAGCGGTGGAGATAATGCCCGGTTCCTTCAGATAAACACGACGGCCAGCATGAAGTGAATCCTGGGGATCAACATTGTTCCAGCGGCAGAAGTCGGCCACAGGAACCTTGTTGCGCTTGGCAATCTTTGCAGCCGTGGCAGTGGAGCGAACCGTGTAAGGCGGTAGAGTCGCTTGGGTGGCCAGCTCTGACGTTGAAGCCACCGGCAGCGAAGACGACATCGGGAGAGGACGTTCCGGTATAGACACTTCTTGAGGGGCTGATGCATAGACAGTCGGCGGCTCCGTGATCGGAGTGCCGGGGTCATTTGTCAGATCGCGTACAAAGCCAAAGCTTCCACCGTCCGAAGTTTTTATCTGAAGATAGCATCTGGCCTCGCCCTGGATTTCATCAAGAATGTAGGCCACGCGAACTGCCGCAGACTGTTCACCCGGCAATACAACAAAGCCCTTTTGCCGCAGAGAATTTTCCAGCGCCTGGGCAAAGACGCCAGGCGAAGAGACGAGAGAAATCGACGTATGCCCAGGCGGGTAACGTAAGGCTAAGGCTTGTGCTGTGCTTTCCGCCAAGGCTTGAGCATCGCCATGATGACGATCACTTACGCCATCATAGGCAGTCATACCCCCTGCATTGTGTTGAGTCCGAAAGCCGCAACCATAGTTTGCCATCATTATGGAAATCATGAAAAGCATAATTATATTCTTCATGATTTACTCACTTGCGGCGAATGGTTATGCGCTGCTGCTTGCTGCCTACACCGGCAAGCAGAACCGCCTCATTGAAAATGTCATCAACAATCAGGGTGTCGTCTTTGACCCGATAGTTGACCAGAACGTCCCCTCCTTCACGGCGCACAAGCAAGACCGGCAACTCGGATTGTGAGACTGTCTTGGGCAGCCGCACATAGGTCTGCCTTCCATCGTTGAAGACCTGCACAGGCTTCCAGGGAGCATTGCCGGACAGTGTGTAGTTAAAGGCCAGCTTTGACATATCCACCTGGCCCTCAGCACCGGGGACAGTGGTCGTCTCCCAGGTTTCCTTTTTCTTTTGGGCGTCAATCTGCTTCTGAAGGCTGGCCGCAGCGTCTTCCGGGTACACAAAGCCAACATAGGCTGTGTGTCCTTTGGGCTGCGATTTGAATTGGATATGATACACACGCCTATCAGTAGTAATGACGGCCATGGTTTCCAGGCCGGCATCCAGGGGCTTGACGATCAGGTGTGTTGATTCCGGCGCTCCAGATCTGGCCAGAGAGACTTGCCAGCGGGCCGTGTCACCCATGACCACATTGTTCACGAATTCCCCAGGCTGAAATTCGACATCGCTGATCATAAGCGGTGCGCAGACAACGGAAGGCATGGTCATTCCATACGCGTATGTGACACGCCCATTTTCAGCCAAAACAGGAGGGATATTACGGTCATAGAAAGCCTTGCTCAGTTGCAGCGCTGTTTTTTCCTTGGGCGTCAGAACAGGCTTTTCCTGAGATATGTAGGGAGGCATGGGGGGGAGTTCAAAACCGGATAGATCCAGCGTTTCTCCGGGAGTACGTTTCAGGGGATCGGCTGATGCCGCCAGACCTGCCGCAGGCATGGTTAGCGCAGCGGAAAGCAAACAAATAATAAGAAAGCGCATCTCGTTAGATTCCTTAATTAAGTTGTTTTCCGAAGCTGATTCCCGTCACGATAATCCCGCCGGGATTGGCCATCACTTGCATTTCATCCTTGGGTGCAGCAATGGCTATGCTCATAGTTGCTTCGTAGGCTGTAATATCCAGAGTGGTTCCGGAGTGGTTGCGCGTGGTCTCACGCCAACTTACGCGCCATGAGTTTGAGGACACGGGCAAAGGCATGGCGTTCACATCTACGGAGACCAGCAGCTTTTCAGCGCGGGAATATGGATTGTTGACCTCAAACCATTCCCGCAATGTCCCTTTCGCACTGCCACCAATGTAAGCGGCCAATTTGCCGAGCATCTTTTTCTGGAGTTCGAGATCCGCAGTGACAGTGCGCCAGTTGGTCACGACATTCACAATTTCGGCCTGGATAAGCCGCCTTGGAACTTCACCATTATCCTGAAGAGGGCGCACTGCCGCAGCTGCGCCAAGTTTGTCCACTTCTACGATGTATGGGATTATTTTTGTCTGCTGGATCTGCACAATATTCAGTGTCAATGAGAGCAGACATCCGCAGATGGCCAGAAAGCTTACAAGTCGCCATGTAGAAGCCTGTTGTGCGACTACCCCCATTCGTTCCAGCCATTCCATGCGCGCCCGCAAAAAGGGAGAGTCCCCTTCAGAAGACTTTTCAGCTTCAGAAGACTTTTCAGCCTTATTTCTCTTGAAAAAGCTCATTAAGCAGCCTCCTTCCACACATCTTCAGCTCGTAAGCCAGTACGTTCCTCAACCCAGGGGACAATCCAGTCTTCTTCGTATTGCTCAATAAGTTCCTGGATTCGCGCTATGTGTTCTTTGGAGCTGGAACCAACGAAAGCCAGCTCAACGGGAGTCAGGGCAAGGTTGACCATGCGGCAGCCTTCGGACGACACAACGTAATATTCACGTTTCGGCCTGGCCTGGACGATAAGGTCAAGCTGACGTTCATTCAGGCCCAACGCCTGATACATGGGTAACGAATTGGTTTCGCGGGCTCTCTCATTCGCCAGGAAAATCTTGGTGGGGCAGGACTCCGAAATCACGTCCATGATTCCGGATTGTTGGGCGTCGGAAATGCTTTGTGTGGCAATAACAACCGCACAATTGTTTTTGCGCATGACCTTGAGCCATTCCCGGATTTTGCTCCTGAAAACGGGGTTCTCAAGCATGATCCATGCTTCATCCAGCAGCAGCAAGGCGGGCTGGCCTTTGAGGCATCTTTCGATGCGATGAAATAAATACAGGAGCACGGGCAGGCGATTTGCATCATCCATGTTCATGATGTGTTCCATCTCGAACACCATGAAATTGGAGTCATAGACACGGTTTTCGCGGGCATCCAGCAAATGACCCATAGCCCCCTGAATTGTGTAGTGCTGAAGAGCCTGCTTTATTTGCTGGTTGCCGACGAACTGCTGAAAGACCGTGATGGTGCGCATGTGGCGAGGCTTTTCCCGCAAACGCTGCATGGCTTCGTGGATTGCGCTACGGTGATCAGGCAGCAAGTTAAGCCCTTGAAGTTCGCACAGCACACCAATCCATTCTTCGGCCCAGGAGCACTCCGAGTCGGAAGAATCAATATCCTGAAGCGGAGCGAAAGATGGAGATTTATCACCGCCGATTTCATAATGGCGACCTTTAACGCCCTTGCAGAGGGGAAACAGGCTCATGCCCTTATCAAAGGCAAAGACGGAGCTGTTTTTGTATTTCCTGAATTGAGCGGCGATGAGCGCCAGGAGGGTGGATTTACCAGATCCGGTGGGGCCGGTAATCAGTGTATGCCCCAGGTCATCCACATGGAGGTTGAGCCAGAATGGCGTTGTGTTGTCAGTCGCGCACTGAAGGAGCGCCGGGGAGTTGACCGGATAAAACGGGCACGGGCAGAAAGAATGGCCCGGCCAGGTGGAGGCCAGGGGGAGAAAGTCAGCAAGATTCAAGGTGCTGATTATGGGCCGGCGAACATTGGCCCACCAGTTGCCGGGATGTGTCCCGAGCCAGGCTTCCAGAGCATTGATTTCTTCAAGGCGGCAGCCAAAACCCAACGTTCTGAGGGTACGACCAGCAAAACGCACTTTTTCTTTGAGAGCGTTGGCGTCATCATCCAGCAGCACGATATTGGCCGTGTAATACCCGGCTGCAATATAGCCGCTTTGCAGACTGGCGTACGCCGCTTCGGCATCCTGCGTCATGGATACGGCATCCTGATCAGGACGCGGATTGGATTTGTTGAATACCTTGTCAAAAAATTTGTAGATATTTTGCGCCCAGGTCTTGCGATACTTGTCCACTTCCTTTTGCGCCTGGAATTGATCCATGCACATATAGCGTGTTGAATACCGGCAGGGGAAAGGCAAAGATGACAGCGCGGAAAGCATTGAAGGGTAACTCTCGGAAGGGAGGCCATCCATTGCGATTGTTGCAATATGCTTTTTCCCGATGCGCGGGGCCAGGCCGCCTACAAGATCTTGCCCGCCGATCATGCCATCCAGATACATAGGCGTGTGAGGAAGGCGCACGGCAAACTCATCACCGGTGAGGCAGATTTGCAAAAAGGAAAGCAGAGAAGAAAAAGATGCTTTGTTGCCGAAAGCATCAGGTGCCTCGTATGTCCGTAAACGATCCAGGGAGAGTGCGGCCAGGAGTCCGTCTTCCAGATCTGTCAGCGATTTTTTAAAGGAAGCCAGGCTAGCATCCAGGAAGTTTTTCTCTTTGGCTTTCTGGTCATTGGTCGCAAATTTTTTCAGGCGATCATCTGTTTCGGATGGCTTCCAGCATGCCGTCAAAAAGGTTGTCGTTGTGTAGTAATGCCCACTTGCAAATGTCTCGCGCCGCATGCGGTCGATAAGAGCAGAAACCTTGTCTGGGAAATGGCAATGCTCAGATGCAAAGTATTCGGTTGTCGGCAAACGCACGGCATCTACATGCAGCATCCAGCCCGATCCCAAATTACGTATGGCCGAGTTGACGCGCATGCTGACCGCTGCCAGTTCATCTTCAGTGCTGGACTCGGTATCAGCACCACGGATTTCCCATACGGCCAGAAAAGTGCCGTCCTTGGTCACAAGCACGTCATCTTCAATGAGGCCTGCGTAGGGGAGCAGGTCCGGGAGGCCCTTGGCGCGAGAACGGAATGTTTTAAGTTTTAACATTTTAACAATCCCTATCTTTTACCATTTTGCATGTGGCGCCAACGCCAAGGGGGAGTCGGGGAGGCAGAATCCCATAAGCCGACTTTGTTTTTGCGGGCTTGGGACTCTATTTTGCGCCATTTCTTGCATTCGGATTTCTTGCAGAATTGGGGGTAGACCCATGCCGCGCCGTTCCGGAGAAGGTGTTCCTGAATGGTGCTGCCATCGTTGAGTCTGACGAGAGCGACAGTGCGGCCGTACTTGTCGATGTAGGTAGGCTCAATATCGACCAGAACATTTTCGAAACAATGTGCCTGGCTGGATGCCTCAGCGCCATAGGTTTGAGCACTTTCAGGACTATCAATTCCATAGAGCCTGATCCGCAGGACTTGGCCGTGGATCTCGGCTGCATGGTCATCCGGCAGTCGAACTACCTGATAGGTATCGCCATCCAGAGCTTGAAGGATTTCCGCCGGAAATGACCAGGCTGAGACCGGCACAAGGCAGGTATAGAGAAGCAGGGTTAGTATGAGGTTACGCATTGCCGGAACCTCCACTGGAGTCACCAGTACCGCCAGAGCTGTTACCCTTCTGTAGTATGTCGCTGGCGTGCTTCTGCATCCGGCTGTTCATGCGCCCCGTAAAAGTACCGCGTGATTCGCCGGTGGTCGCATTGGTGTTCCATGCTGCACCACCAAGCTGGCGTGCTACATAGCCGGCCTTGGCTCCACCGCTCAGGCCTTGTTCAGAAGCCGCTGCGGCCACAGATTTGACCGCACTGGCTGTAGAGGCCGCAGTGCCGGCAGCGCTGATCGTACCGGCCACCGCGCCGGTGAATGCTCCCATCGCGCTGGCCAGGGCATTGCCGGAACCTACATGCTGCCCCTGGATGATTCCCGCACACATATCTGGAATGGTTGAAAGAAGTCCGAGCATAACTATGGACGCACCCAAGATGACAATGCTATTATTCATGTCAGGGGGAGTCGCGAGGAATTCGTCAACGAAGCTGAAAGCGATGCCGATAATTAGCTGCATGACGTACAGCTTCACGGCCACCGATAAGACGTAGGTGATGAAATTTACTGCGTAAGAACGGGTTTGCGAGAAGGCTCCAAGGCCAAGTATGATTATGCCGGCATTGAGTACTATGTAAGATTCGCACTTGATAAGCAGAATCTTCATAGCCATAAGAGCATATACAACAAGGATAACAATCCCAGCGAGTATGAGTGGCCAAGTTGAGGGGTCAGTAACCGTGAAGGCGGACCAGATCCCATCAAATAGATTGATGCCAGCCTTAAAAAAGCTACTTGCGCCAATCGCGCTTTTGGGTTCTACAGTGCCTGCAATGTATCCCATTCCTTTTATGATTTCTGAGGACCACTGTTGATAATATTCAATGACACAAAACATAAAAGCAGCAGGTATGATGACTGAAACTGTCAATTCCCCAATAACCTGCCCTATGTTTTTCCCGCCGGCAGCCATAGCGATGCCACCGGCTATGCCGAACATCAAAATGTCTGCAAGGAGAAACCATTTGAAGAGCCGTTTTGCGAAATCTTCAAGTTGATTCCCCCAAGAATTTGCTTTTTCGTAGTATTTTGATGCTATCTTTCCCAGAATGTCTACATCTTGCTCACCTGATTGGGCGCTGGTAGCCGCGTGCGCAGATGAACAGTCATATGGTGAGCTGACTGAAATAAAAGTAGTTGCCATAACAATAAGGAAGAAAGCGCTTATGGATAGTTTGAAAAAGTGTGTTAAGCCATTCATGGTTGCGTTCCTCATGGTTGCTCTTATTGCAGCTTTACCGCTTTTGTCAGGTTGCAAAAGTGAAAAAGATAAGCAAATTGAAGAGCAAAGAGAGCGTTTATTAGCGCCGCGCAAAGATAAAGTTGATCCCCATGCCCCATCAGCAGAGCCTTCTTTTTAAAAAGCAGGTTCAACGGTACTACTTTTCGGATTCACAGGCGTCTGCCGTGGCTTGAACAGCCTTTGGTACTGTTCTTCACGGGCTTGCTCGACCTTTTCCCTTTTGGCGTTGACGGCTGCCTGCTCCTGAAGAGAGGTGGCCATCAGTGCCCTTAGTTCGCGGGCTTCCTGAAGCTGGATGGCTGTGAGCTGGTTGCCGGCCTGAATGGCTTCCATTCTTCCCTGGGGGGAGTTCAAGAGCTGCTGAATGTTGGAATCGTAAGAATCGGCCTCTTGCAGATCCTTGAGCTGACGGCCACTCTGTTCCAGGGTGGCCTTGTTGGCGCGGTCCACTTCCGCAGACCAGGTTTGCCAGCGCTGCTCATATTTGCCGCCCTGTTCGTCGGAGAGATCGCCGTAGGAAGGGTACATGTCTTTGTAGGCTCGGCGCATGGCTTCCAGATCGCCACGCCGGGTTTCTATTTCAGAGTAAAGGTTGCCCAGGCGGCGATATTCGCCAGAAAGTTGGGTCAGCACTTCCGGCCCAAGGTTTTTCGTGTTCTGGACCATGTTCTGGTAGCGCTCAATATTCTGCTGGACCATGCGGATCTGCTGTTCTGTCTGAGAAATTTCCTGAACGAGCTGATCTGAAAGTCGGGCCAGTTGTTGCAGGTTCGTCACTCGATCCATAGATTGCGTCCACTGAGTGGAGCAGTTGGTGCAGTAGACAGAACCAGCAAGAGACGGTGACGCCATAAGGAGAAAAAGGACAAAGGCACTTATGATCTTCATGATGACAATCCTTTTTTGCTTACCGTTAACGGTTGCCCCGCCATACTGACGTTCGGGCAGGATAGAAGTCCTGCTGCCGAACATGGCGTTCAAACACTTGCCCCATGTAGACATCAGCTTTGGCCATGCGCTGGAGGCAAAAAATGGAGATCAGCCAGAAGAGACCGCCAGCGATAAACGAGGCCAGCGTCATGCCGCCAACACCAACGAGAAAGGCGATGAAGGCTGCAAGCTGAACAAGGTCGCGCTCCCCGCCAAGGATAAGAATGCGCCGGTACAGCGAACGATGAACGGGAACGGTTCTCACAGCATGGCTCCGGAGAAAGAGAAGAGGCGGTTAACAATGGTGGGGGCAAAGGCGATAATGGTCATGATGAAAACCACACCGAACAGCACTTTCACGATGCCGCTCAGTTCTTCGCCCCTGGTGAACCAGTAACCCACGGCGCATAAGATCAGCATGAGAACACAAATGATCTTGCCCACCGGCCCGCTTAATGTGTTCACCACCTGTTCCAACGGGTTGGCGAACTCCGTGATCCCACCTGCGTATGCAAACTCCGGCAGGAAGATCACTCCAAGGAAGAGCAATGCAGCAAGGCAGGAAAAGCCTTTTTTATTGATTTGAGGCATTATATATTTCCTCCAATTCGTATTTCATGTCTTTTTCATTGTAGCCGTGGCACCGGATTACCTGGGACAAGACACGCCCGGCGCTGTTTGGGGCAGGTTCAAGAAACAGCACAATGTCAACGGCCTGGCCTACGACTCTGCTCAATGGTTCGCCGCAGGCCTGCCGCACCATGTCTTCCATGCGCCCAAAAGTTTCACGCGCAGAATTGGCGTGTATCGTGCAAATGCCGCCCGGATGGCCCGTATTCCAGAGCATGAGCATGTTGAGGGCTGTGTGGTCGCGTACTTCACCGACAAAAATACGATCCGGCGAATGGCGCAGTATGACGCTGACCACTTCTGACAGGGGGGCGGCCAGCGTCGTGCGGAGATACAGCGTGTTGTCGAAGCTGGATTTCAGCTCTCGCGTATCCTCGGCTATCACCACACGTTCTCTGGGATTCATCAGCGCCATTTCATTGATCACGCTGTTGACCAGGGTGGTTTTTCCGCTGGCAGTCCCACCAACAACCAGGAAGTTCAGCTTTTGGGCGATAGCGCTTCGGATCAGATCATGAACCTCCTGCGGAAAAACGCCCTGTGCCACGAAGTCGCTGAGGGGTATCTGGCAAGGATTGTGCTTGCGCAGGCTGAAGCATGGAGCCCGGACCACGGGCGGCACCAGAGCCGAAAAGCGTGAACCATCCAGGGGAAATTCGCACTCCAGCTTGTAATTCTCGAAAGAAACGATTTCTTTCACGGAATCCGCGACCAGGGAGATGACGTTCATGGCCTCGGACGGCGTCAAATTGGAAAAATGGCTGGCGTTCTGGCCGTGCCGCTTCACCCACATTTTGCCGTCATCGTTGACATTTATTTCCGTCACATCGGGCTTGGCCCAAGTGGCCATAAAGTCTTCGCCCAGGCTGTCCACGAGGACTTCAAGACGCCGCTCTTCGGAGCTGTCCCTGTCCTCAATGACAGGGGAGTTTGGTGTGTCGTTATTCATGAAAACACCTTCCATAGCGCAACAACAATGAGCGCAACGATAAAGACCGCCGATGCGGCCATGATCTGACTTGTGAGCTGGCGCATGGCCTGCTGGTGCTCAATCATTTGCTTCTTGTGCTCTGAGATGAGCAGCACCACGTTTTGCATGGTCGTTGAACGGACCTGGTTGCCGAATTCCTGAATTTCCTTCTCCAGTTCGGCGCGGGCATGGCCGATGATCCCTTTCATGCTAGCAGTGACGGCCTTGTTGTGGCGTATCAACATGGCGTCATAGTCGTCAGCAAAGGCAATCATCAGGCTGACCAGCATCATGAGGGGATCAGACTCCGGAACCGGAAGCCCATTCTTTTTCATGAGCAACAGACGCGCATCCTCAAGAGAAGTGAGCTGGCGTGTTTCCTGTGCAGAGTTTTGAGCCGACTGTTCAGGCATGGCGTTACCCTATGCGATGCGGGCGCTATCCAGCGCAGCAGCCATATCGCGCCGAATTATCATGAGCCGTTGCTTGGCCATGAGGCTCCACTGGCCAGAGTTGTCCTGAATGGCTTCTTCATAGGACTGCCGGCGGGCCATCAGTACTTCCATGTCCTTGCCGTAGGTGGCGGGTATGAGATTCGGCACTTTCACAAGAGCATGGATATGTTCCTCATATGTTTTGAACTCAGGCATCTCTTCAAATTTCTGGCCGTCTTTGTTAACGATTTCACCGAAATAGGGATTGTGCCAGACAACAATGGGAGTTTTGGGAAAGGCCCGCGCCAGGTCGCCAAGGTTGTCCCAGGAATCCTTGATGGAGCTGCCCACGAAAATGGCATGCAGATAGACGGTCCCACGCTGCTCCAGCAGGGGTAGCGCAGGGCATGAGGCCATGTAGGAGCAGAAGGGGAGAAAGGAGGACGTGCCGTTATCCACGACAACAACGCTGTTGTCGTCGGGCAGTCCCGCAATATGCTCGAAAAAAACATCAAAATTGCGAGGGTCAACGGTATTTCCAGAATCCAGCAAAGGTACGGTGGTAACATCAAAGGCATCGTGTTGCGCGTAGGTTGCATTCACAGGATCGGTATCAAATCCGTGTACGGCAAGGCCTTTACCCCTGAAATACTGGTGCAGTTGGCAGGCTGCAAAAGATTTGCCCACGCCGCCCTTGCCGGTAACAACAATATGTGTATCCATTAATTTTCCTTGCCTTTGTTGAAGCTTCGGCTTTCGAAGCCATCAGTAACGTCCACAACAGTCCCGGTGTTCATGTTCAGAAATTTGCGGCCACCTGGTTGCTTCGGCGTGGCAACCTGCTCCGCAGGCGCGGCAGGGGGAACTGCTGCCGAAAGATTTGGTTCGGGATTATTTACTTTCACTGAGACTTTTGAGGCTGTTTTTCCTGTGACGTAGCGCAGGAATTGGAGATAACCCACGCTGATTTTCCCCTTTTCTTTCAACACGTCATAAGCCATGCGGATCGAGTAGCCCTTGTCGAGCATCACATCTATTTCCGGCTTGCACGCCAGAAATTCGACCCTGGCTCGGCCTCGATAAGATTTGCTTTTGCCCTTGTTCATGCCGCGCAGTTCCTTTGTTCTTCCCACTGGCGTGACATGAGCCAGCGGAGCAGAGATCCAGAGGCCGCCCCGGCTTCAGCCAAGTGGGCGCGAGCTGCGGCCAGCAGCGCAGACGTGTCCAGTGTGTTTTTACGCGCCTGAAGCGCACGGAAGAAAGCGCGCACAGGGGTATGTGAAGGGGCAGGCCAGATGGAGCAGAGGTTTTGAACCGTGCTTTCCATCGCCGGCGATAGTTCCGGTAAGGGGGCAGATGCCGGGAACGGCGGGAGTACCTTACGCTCTTTATTGGCGTCAGGCCGGGCCGAAGGCGCGGCAGGTTCAGCATGTGCGCTGGATCGGCGTATGGGTTCGTCATTCCAGCGCCGGCCTTGCAGCCAATTTACCAGGTTAGGCAGATAGCCGCGCCGCCAACGGTCGTCATTGGCGCTCATATTCTGGATCGCCGCCAGAAGAGCCGCCAGGGAAGGCAGACGTCCGGATCTGGCCAGGGAGCAAAACACGCGCAGAGACCGATGCCGATCCTGCTTTACCGGCCAGACCGCCCAAAGGCGTTCAAAGGCCTGAAGCATCGCCGCGTAGTTTTTGCTGGAGACTGGAAAAGAATCCCCCCTCCCCTGATGAGCGTCAGGAGGTGTGACGGTTTGGGATATGGCGGGTGTTTCCGGGAGGGGGGAAAGGGGGGAAGAATTCTTATCCTTCTTATCTTCCTTATAAGAAGAGTCCGCAGAGTTTGCGCATCCGTCCTGCAAACTTTGCGGGGGTGTCCTGTCTGCTTCTGAAGCAGATGGCACGGTCGGCTGCACGGGCTCTTCCGGGCGCTCATACCAGTCGCTCCGGTCAATGAGCTCAATGCCGGCCAGAAGCCGCTTCACGCGATCGGAAAGCAGCAGAACATAAGTATTGTACCCGCCGGGATGGTGCTCGACGCGGATGTACTCAAGCTCTATAAGCCGCTTTTGTGCGTACTGGAGAGTACGGACGGAAAATTTGCATTGGGCTGCAAGCTGACTTTGGGGCAACGTACATTTGCCTGTTTTGTAGCTTGCGTGGAAAAGCTTTCTGTACAGGAGGGTAGGGCTGGAGGGCGTGTCCTGATCATTTTCGATGAATTGAGGCACGAACTTGTCTTCGACACGCAGGAAAACATTTTTTGGAACAAGAATATCCATGATTCTGCATCCTTATGAATTTTAAGGAGCAGAAAAAAGACAAGGCGGCAGCCCCCCGGCTTGACGCCGGATTAGGGAATGTATAGAGTGAATCTACATGTATTCGTCTCTATACGAGAGGCTGAGGGTCGACTATTAGCGTAGTCGGCCTTCTCTTTTTTCAACTCTGTTTATTTCATCTCTTTTCTTACCCTTGCCGAACCTGGTCGTTGAGCGCAGAGTTTCAGACCGCCGTGGACAAGCCGCTGACATCGGCAGCGCCGATGAGGGCCAGAGGATATTCCTTCTGGAAACGCTTTTGCATGACCGGCGGCAGCAGGTGGAAAAACCGTTTGCCCATACGCATATGGACGCGGTCAAGGTAGCTGTCCATGCTCCAGGTATGTCCCTTGCGGATCTGTTCCTTGAGCGTCATGTCTTCTTCTTTCATGACCTGGCGATAGAAGTTCTGTACTTCGGGCTGACTGGAGGTGTAGATAGCGTCCATAATCAGCCTGCCCCTGTCGTCGGGATGCTCCCTCTTGGAGCGCTTCTGGCTCCGAATGCGTGTTCTGGCTTTACACATAAAGTTCTCCTCTTCTTTCTGGCTGCATCGTCAGGCCGGAGCCGCCACGCTCCGACGACCGCACAAGCGGTTTCGCAATCTGCTATCATTTGGAGTTTGCTAAATGGTTTTCGAAATTCCCCTTTTAGATGGCCGCGTCGTGTATATGCAAGGTGAAGAATCTGAATTTGAATCTATAGTTTTTGTTTCAGCATCGAAGTTTTTTTCAATTTGGCATGACTCACAAAAGCTGGATCAAGTAGTTACCGCCCAAAAATATCCAAGAGCTGAATCAGCCTTTTTAGAAAGCAAAAAATATCCTGTTCCAATTGTTTCGGCAGGAATTTTTGATTACGATCAAAAAGGATGTATGCAAGTCAAACTCACCGACGGCATAACTCGCACCAGTTGGTTGATCGACAATAAAGCTCAGTCATTTCCTTTGGCCTGCCCACGAAGCCAAGTTGGTATTTTTGAACGGGAGCTTTCAACCAGTTCTCCGCACGTTGCTTCCCAATTACATCTGCTGGAGGGAAAGGGGCGAGGGAAGTTATCAAATCCCTCCATATAGGCTGGAAGCTCTAGCAGTATCCGTAAACTATTTAAGAAGCTGTACTGATAGCTAAGCCAACCCTCAATCCACGGGCATTTTTGCAAAAACTCTGGTCCAAATTGTTGAATACACTCAAATAACTCTCGTGTTTCGTCTATTCGCTTCCAGATCCCACGCGTACCATCTGTTTCAGTGCAAAGAAACAGAATGTCATTGAGTTGTGTCGCTTTAACAAGGTACTTTTCTCCTTCCCCTGTGCGAACCCAATGAGGATTCAGGCGGCATCGCTCCACCAGCGCCAGCAACACTTCCGGGGTAAATTTACACCGTCGGCGGCAGTCAGCTATGAGCGATTGTCGGATTCCAAGCTTGTTCGCCAGGTCCTTTTGCCCTCCGCATCCAACGCTGTTCAAAACTCGGGCATATGCCTCAGAGAAGGTGGCTGAATCAAAATTTATGTTCTGGTTCATTCTAGCGACCTACACAGGCCAAAGCCGTTCTGGTTGCGGAACGAAGGCTTTCAGCTCCCTCGCCATGCCGTTGCCGCATCCAGTACTTGCGCGAATCTTTAACTACCCTTCCAAAACGGTTCATATCGTTCACGCATAAAACGAGATTAAATGACCAAGGGAACTCAATTTTATCCTGTCTCCAGAGGTCACTCATGGCCCGTTCCAGCTTGGGATGACCATCAGGAAGATGAGAGATTTTATTAGAGTCTTTCATCGTAGCTCTCCTGTGCAACAAATACGGCTTTGCCTTCGGCTACCCATGTTTCTGGGATGAAAAAACGATGGGCGCTGCCACAGCAAGAGCAGCACCAGACTAATTCCAAAATACGTAAATCACCCCAGGCGGATACATTGGGAACGGAAACAATATTGCAGGTTTCTTTGGCATTACGCCGAGTCTGGATGCTGACAACGGTCCCAATTTCAAAAGGCAATTTCATCGTGATCCGGCCATTGCCTTGCTTGGGGGGCAGTTCGAGAAGCCGCAGCTTTTTGAAGCGCCAGTCGGACTTGCGGGGTGGAATGGGAATTTCAATCCAGTCAGCCATGCCTACCACGCCCCTTCTTCGCATGTGTCCTCCAGGGGAGCAGAGGGCAGCTCGTCTGCCGGCGTTTGCGGTTGAGCTTCAGGCCTGCGGTCGAGGAACTGGACGCGCCGAGCGGTAATTTCAGTTGAAAAACGGGTAATGCCCTCATTGTCCTCCCATTTTCTGGTGGACATGCTGCCCTCAACATAGACCAGGCTGCCTTTGGCCAGATAGTTGGCGCAGGTTTCGGCCAAACGCTGAAAAGCTACGATTCGATGCCAATCCGTTTTTTCCACCGGGTTGCCGTTGGCGTCCTTAAACGTCTTACTGGTTGCCACGTTGAATCTGGCAACAGGAATTCCCGTGGACGTGTATCTGATCTGGACGTCTTGCCCCAGACGGCCAAGGATGGTGGCACGGTTAAGCATGGTGAACCTCCAGATCTGATTGGGCGTGAGTAAAAAATGAAAAACCCCTGGAGCCGCCGCGCTCTTGCAGGATGCAGTTGCAAGAGAGCGGCAAGCCCAGGGGAAGTTGGGGTATATGGGGGAGGGGGCAAGCGGACAGGGCGGTCGATGGCCCTGTAGTGGTGTTTGGTAAAAACCGCATATAAATACCCCTTTGAAGCAGAGCCTCAAAGGGGTATCTTTTTTTTTGGTCTGGATATTGGGATAAGCGTGATACAGCGAAATAGTGATAAGCAGTCTTACCACAGGCGACAGCCTGTCATCAGCTTTTGGACTGCAAGATAAGCGTTTGGCGGAGACGTATAGGGGTCGAACCTACCGCAGACCGTAAAGCCTGCCACCGGTTTTGAAGACCGGGCGCCACACCGGTGACGAAACGTCTCCGCGCAAGCGTCTGCATGCTATGTGAAAAAAACGATTGCTGCAAGAGTCTGATTTGTCAGCGGCAAAATACTGTTTTGCCCATTGCCAATCGGGCGGCAGGCATTATATGTGAAAAACGGTTTAAGCGGCAGGCCCCCGTGGGCCTTGGCCATTTGACATGGAGCGTACACAGGTAGTATTTCTCTGCTTGCGTGGGCCTATGTCCAGGTCCTGGCCGTGTGCCGGAGCGCACGGAAAACGTAACGGAGGCAATGTTGAACCAGATGAGTCGCAACCTGATGCTGTGGGCCATTATCGTCCTGGCGATGGTTATGCTTTTTAATATGTTCCAGCAGCCACAGGGCGTGATGCAAAGAGTGCCCTATTCTGACTTTCTGAGTCAGGTGGACGGCGGTCAGATACTGTCTGTAACCATGCAGGGGCACACGCTTACAGGTAAAACATCAGACGGCAAAACCGTGCAGACCTACGCTCCGCAGGACCTGGGTCTGGTTAACCGCCTTATTGAAAAAAAGGTGGAAGTCAAGGCAGAGCCGCCGGAAGAGCAGCCCTGGTACATGACGCTGCTGGTTTCGTGGTTTCCCATGCTCCTGCTTGTGGGCGTATGGATCTTTTTCATGCGGCAGATGCAGGGCGGCGGCGGAAAGGCCATGAATTTTGGCCGCTCACGCGCCCGCATGCTCAATCAGGACAGCGCCCGCGTCACTTTTGCCGATGTGGCCGGGGTGGACGAAGCCAAGGATGAACTCGCCGAAGTGGTGGAGTTTCTGTCCAATCCCAAAAAATTTACCCGGCTTGGCGGGCGTATCCCCAAGGGGGTGCTGCTCGTGGGGCCTCCCGGTACGGGCAAGACGCTTCTGGCGCGCGCCGTTGCAGGTGAAGCCGGGGTGCCTTTCTTTTCCATTTCCGGCTCGGACTTTGTAGAAATGTTTGTGGGCGTGGGCGCTTCGCGCGTGCGCGACCTTTTCGTGCAGGGCAAAAAAAATGCGCCTTGCCTTATTTTTATTGACGAAATTGACGCTGTTGGCCGTCAGCGCGGCGCCGGACTCGGTGGCGGGCATGACGAGCGCGAACAGACGCTGAACCAGATGCTGGTAGAGATGGACGGTTTTGAAAGCAATGAGGGTGTCATCCTTATTGCCGCCACCAACCGTCCCGACGTGCTGGACCCGGCCCTGCTGCGTCCCGGCCGTTTTGACCGTCAGGTGGTGGTTCCCACCCCCGACCTTCGCGGGCGTCGCCGTATTCTTGAGGTACACACCAAGCGTACCCCGCTTTCCGGCGATGTGGACCTGGAGGTTCTGGCCCGCGGTACGCCCGGCTTCTCCGGCGCGGATCTGGAAAACCTGGTCAACGAGGCTGCCCTTCAGGCTGCCAAGCTGAATCAGGACAGGCTGGACATGCACGACTTTGAATACGCCAAGGACAAGGTTCTTATGGGGCGTGAGCGCCGCAGCCTCATCCTTTCTGATGAGGAAAGACGCATCACAGCCTATCACGAGGGCGGCCATGCGCTGGCGGCGCGCCTTTTGCCCGGCTCGGACCCGGTGCACAAGGTCACCATCATTCCGCGCGGGCGCGCTCTTGGCGTGACCATGCAACTGCCCGAAGAAGACCGTCACGGCTACTCGCGCTCCTATCTGCGCAATACCCTGGTGGTTCTGCTTGGCGGCCGCGTGGCCGAAGAGCTTATTTTTGACGATATCACCACCGGGGCCTCCAACGACATCGAGCGCGTCACCCGCATGGCCCGTAAAATGGTCTGCGAGTGGGGTATGAGCGAAGCTGTCGGTACGCTGGCTATCGGCGAAACCGGCGAAGAGGTCTTTATCGGCCGGGAATGGGTGCAGAATAAGAACTTCAGCGAAGACACCGCTCGCCTGGTGGATTCGGAGGTCAAGCGTATTGTGGACGAAGCGCATGAGCGCTGCCGCACGCTGCTGAAGGAAAACGAAGAAACGCTGCACCGCATTGCCCGTGCCTTGCTGGATCGTGAGACCATTACCGGTGCAGAACTTGAACTCCTGATGGAAGACAAGGAGTTGCCTCCGCTGGACAGCAACGGTAAACCCGTCAAGTATTCCGAAGCTCCCAGCCGCCCCGGCAAGAGCGGCGGAAGCGCCAGGGGCGAGTCAGCCGTTGGCGACGAGCCTGCCGAGTTCACCCTTGAGCCGGATACAGGCAGTGAAGATGCCCCGGCAGCTCCGGCGGAAGCGGAAAGTGCTGGAAGCGGCGAAGTGGCCGCCAAGAATGGTGAAGACGACAACAAGCGAAATCAGTAATGAAAAATTCATTCCCGGTAGCGCCCGTAACGGGCGCAGCCTGGCATGTCATGGGGGGGCGGGCGTTGAAGACGCCCTCCCCCTTTGGCGTTATGGGCATTGTCAATCTTACTCCTGATTCCTTTTACGATGGTGGCGCGCATCACCTTCCTCCGGCCGGTCTACGGCATGCCCTGAGCCTGCTTGACGAAGGCGCTGATGTTCTTGACCTGGGGGCCGAATCGTCCCGGCCGGGAGCCGCCGAGCTTTCACCGGATGAAGAGATCCGCCGCCTTACACCCGTGCTTATGGGGCTGCGCCGCAAGGCCCCCTGGGCGGTGGTTTCTGTTGATACGTATCATGCCGCCACTGCCGCCGCCGTGCTGGAGCAGGGGGCGGCTATCATCAACGATATTTCGGCGTGTGCTTTTGATCCGGCCCTGCTGGATGTGCTTGTGCAGTACCGGCCGGGCTATGTGCTCATGCACAGTCAGGGGCGGCCCGAGATCATGCAGCACAATCCGCAGTATGGGGATGTGCGGCGTGAAGTGCGGGAGTTTTTTGAGCGCAATCTTGCGCGTCTGGTGCGGGCGGGAATGCCCGAAGACCGCATCATTCTTGACCCCGGCATAGGTTTCGGCAAAACGCTGGCTCATAACCTGGAATTGCTGGCGCACCCCGAAGACTGGCTGGACCTGGGGCGACCTGTGCTCATGGCCCTTTCAATGAAGTCTGTTTTTGGCGGCCTGCTTTTACTGCCGCCGGGCGAACGGGGTACGGCTACCGTCGCAGCAACGGCATTGCTGCGTGCACGGGGCGTTTTCTGGCACAGAGTGCATCAGGTGGCTGCTGCCCGGCAAGGGCTGGCGGTTGCCACGGCTTTCACTCCCGGCCCCTTGCCGGGTGGCCCATCTGTAGAGTAAAATACAAAAAGGGCACGCCGGTGCGTGTCCTTTTTTTCATGCTACTGCGGCAGGCCCCCAGGCTGCCAATGGCAGCATGCAGGGGCTGCTGGCCGAGTGCGGGTGAACTTTTCCGCTCCGTTTCCGGGGCAGTTCAGGCGCATCCCGGCGGTAAAGGCTGTCTTGGCAGTGTGGCGAAAACACCTGTCGTATTGAGCCGGCAGAATTTTGAGCGGTAACTGCCGGAAAGCTGTCTTCAATACATCGAGATCGTTTTTTTGCCGCGCCCAAAAGTCATAAGAGCCGCCTTGAAATTCACACCGCCAAGCTCTTGACGAATCCGCCGGCCGGGCGGATAAGGCCATGTAGCGGGCAAGGATTCGCCGGAAAACGCCATGCTACCTGCGGCTGACGGCAGGCAGCCGCTCCGGAAGAACGTTGTTCAATACCCGGCGCACGGCAAGACAGCGGTTTTTATATCTTCGTCCAAGGATACTACGGTGTTTGACAATATACCCATCGAATGGCGCGATCTTCTGGATATCGGCGTGGTCAGCGTACTTCTGTACCAGCTTATCCAGATGGTGCGCGGCTCGCGTGCTCTGGCCGTACTGACCGGTCTCGGTCTGCTGACGTTGCTGTATTTTTTTTCCAGAGCCGTGGGCCTGTACACGCTGAGCTGGCTTTTGCAGCATATCTTCAGCTCCATCTTCATACTCATAGTGGTCATTTTTCAGTCCGACATCCGACAGGCCCTTGGTGAAATGGGTACGCACCGGCTGTTTCGCAAAAAACAGCTTATGCAGGACGGTGTTGAGGAAGTGGTGATGGCCTGTGTGGAAATGGCCCGCCTGCGCGTGGGAGCGCTTATTGTTGTGGAGCGCAGCATGCGGCTCGGCGACATGATCAAGCGCGAAGGCGTGCGGGTTGACGCACAGCTTTCGCGTCAGCTGCTCATGAATATTTTTTACCCCAAAGCGCCCCTGCACGATGGGGCGGTGGTTATCAGCCGGGGGCGGCTTATGGCTGCGGCCTGCATACTGCCTTTGGCTGTGGCCAAGGGACAAAGCTTCGGCACCCGTCACCGCGCGGCCCTTGGGGTAACTATGGAAAGCGATGCTGTGGTTATTGTCGTTTCTGAAGAACGGGGCGAGATTTCAGTAGCCATGAAGGGCGAACTCATGCGTGCCCTGGATGCCGGTCGCCTGCGGGAGGTGCTTAATGAAGTCCTCTGATATTCCCCGGCGTGCGCCACATCTGGCGTCCCTGCTGGTGGCCGTGCTTGCGGCCGTGAGCATGTGGTATGTGGTCAGCGTGCGCGAGCGCCTTGAAGCCCAGTTGGAAGTCACCCTTGACTACTACGGCATACCCGCAAACCTTGTGATCACCGATGGCCTTATCAACAAGGCCGTGGTGCGCCTGCGCGGGCCGGAAACCCTTTTGCGCTCGGTTACCCAGAGCAAGCTTATCCAGGCGGTCAATCTTTCCCATATCAAAAAAGGTGTTACAATGGTGCCCCTTACGGCCGAACATCTCGGCCCGGGGTTTCGCGCCTTTGAGCTTATTGACGTGCAGCCACCGCGCATCGCCATTACTGCTGATACTCTGGTGGAACGGGCGGTTCCCGTGCGGCTCACCGTGGATTCGCCCCTGCGCAACGGGGCGCTGACTGTGGAGAATGCCAGGGTGGACCCTGCCACGGTTACCCTGCGCGGACCGGAAAGCGTGGTGGAAGAAATCTCTCACGTGCCGGTTACCATCATGGCCGACCCCACGGCAGCGGGAAGCACTGTGCATCAGGTCATAACCCTGGATACGCCGAGTCTGGTGACCGCGATTCCTCCTACAGTCAAGGTGCAGTACAGCATTACCAGCGGGCGCACTACGGTGAGCCAGCGCTGCAAGGTGGAAATTTCTGCCGAAAACCGCCGCCTCTACAAAGTGGAGCCGGAAGAACTGACCGTGCTCGTGGAGGTGCCCGATGCGCTGGTCAAGAATTCCCGCTATCTTGGACAATTGGAGGCTACCGTCAGCCCGCCCGATCTTGATGAAGGCGAAAGCCGCCGGGTAGAAGTGCGCTTTCGCCTGCCCGAGGGCATGACGCTCTTGAACCCCGGCACAGAAGAAGTTACGGTAAGCCGCAAGAAAAAATAGCCCGTACTCCCGGCAAGTTGCGGGAAACGGAGGGCGCTTTTGCCCTTGAAGGAGATGGCATGGCCGATCGTCTTTTCGGCACGGATGGTTTGCGTGGCACGGTGAATACATACCCGATGACGGTGGACGTTGCCCTGCGTCTGGGGCTGGCCGCAGGGATTCGTTTCCGGCGGGGTCAGCATCAGCATAAAGTGGTTATCGGCAAGGACACGCGCCTGTCGGGGTATATGTTTGAGTCCGCCCTCACGGCGGGGCTGTGCGCTGCGGGTATGCACGTCATCATGACAGGTCCGTTGCCTACCCCGGCCATATCTTTTCTGACGCGCAGCATGCGTGCGGATCTGGGTGTGGTTATTTCGGCCTCGCACAATCCCTTTCAGGACAACGGCATAAAGTTTTTTGATGCCGACGGGTACAAGCTGCCCGATATGGCCGAAGACGAGATCGCGGCCATGGTGCTGGATGCCGGTTTTTCCTGGCCGTATCCCGATTCGCGCGGCGTGGGCCGTGCCACAAAGATTGAAGACGCGGGCGGGCGCTACATTGTCTACACCAAAAACTGCTTTCCTGCCCACCTGACCCTTTCAGGCCTGCGCATTGTGGTGGACTGTGCCAACGGGGCAAGCTACAAGGTGGCTCCCCTTGCTCTGGAAGAGCTTGGGGCTGAAGTATTCCGCATCGGGACCGGCCCTGACGGAACCAATATCAACGAGCACTGCGGCTCGCTGCATCCTGACGTGGTCGCGGCCAAGGTGCGCGAGGTGCGGGCCGACATCGGCCTGGCCCTGGATGGCGATGCCGACCGCCTTATCGTGGTGGACGAGCGCGGGGTAATTCTGGACGGCGACCAGATCATGGCCTTGTGTGCCCAGGCCATGATGGCCAGGGGCGAACTGCCCGGCAACCTGCTGGTAGCCACGGCCATGAGCAACATGGCTCTGGAACTTTTCATGCGCGATCACGGCGGTCAGCTTTTGCGCACCAAGGTGGGCGACCGTTACGTCATGGAGGCCATGCGCCGTGAAGGAGCCATGCTCGGCGGTGAACAGTCGGGGCATCTTATTTTCCACCGTTACAGCACCACGGGTGACGGACTGCTGGCCGCGCTGCAGATATTGCGTATCATGCGGGAAAAAGAGCGGCCGCTTTCTGAACTGGCCGGGCTGCTGACGCCCTTTCCGCAAAAGCTCATCAACGTGCGGGTGGAAAAGCGCCTGCCCTTTGAGGAGCGCCCCGCCATTGGTGAAGCCGTGGCCCAGGTGGAAAAAGAACTGGGCGGCCGTGGGCGGGTACTTTTGCGCTATTCCGGCACCGAGGCCCTGTGCCGCGTCATGGTGGAAGGCGAGCATGAAGACAGGGTGCGGACCTACGCCGAAGACCTGGCCCAGGTGGTGGAGCGGGAACTGCGTTAAGCTCCTTGCGGACATCCGGTTTTTGAACGAGACTACAGACAAGCAAAGCAACAGCGGAGGCGAGCATGAAGGATATTCGCAAGGTTATTATTCCCGTGGCCGGATGGGGTACGCGTTCATTACCCGCGACCAAGAATATTCCCAAGGAAATGCTGCCCATCTACAACAAGCCGGTCATCCAGTATGTGGTGGAAGAGGCCCAGAAGGCCAATATCCAGGACGTTATTTTTGTAACCAACCGCGACAAAAGCGTCATTGAAGACCACTTTGACTATAACCTGCAACTGGAAGCTGTGCTTGAACGCGCCGGAAAGCTCGACAAGCTGCAAGAAGTGCGCAAGGTAGCGGAAATGGTCAACATCATGTCCGTGCGCCAGAAAAAACAGCTCGGTCTCGGGCATGCCGTGCTGTGTGCGCGTGAACTGGTACGGGACGATCCTTTTGCCGTTATGGTGGGTGATGACCTGATGTTTGGCGGTGTTCCCGGCATTGCCCAGCTTATTGACGTGGCCATGGCTGAAAAGATGCCCGTCATCGGCGTTATGGAAGTGCCATGGGAAAAGGTAGACCGTTACGGCATCATTGAAGGGGACGAAGTTGCTCCCGGCGTATTCAGGGTCAAGAGTATGGTGGAAAAGCCCGCCCGTGACAAGGCCCCCTCGCGCATGGCTATTGTGGGCCGTTATGTGCTTACACCCGATATTTTTGACTATCTTGAAAAAGTCACTCCAGGGCACGGCGGCGAAATTCAACTGACTGACGCTCTTCAGGCCATGGCGCAGGACAGGGGCATGATGGCGGTGCGCATGTCGGGCATGCGTTTTGACGCCGGAGACTGGGCGGAATTTTTGACGGCCAATATCTATTTTGCCCTGCAGGACGAAGAATTGCGCTATGATTTGTTGAATTTGCTCAAGAATTTTGTGCAATTCCACTAGGAATCGCGGTTAACGACATTTGGCCTGCTGAGCAGTTTCAGAGGCCCGTTTCAGGCTGTCTGCGCGTTTATGCCGCCGGGCTGAAACGGGCCTTTCTTGTGCTCAAAAATCTGCGCAGGCGTTGCAGGCAGGCTTCCGGCGGGCCGGGCCTTGTGCAGAGGCTTGCTTTCCCCGCCGTATTGGTTAACTCTGCCCCACATGTATGCCAGCATTGCTCTTCTGAGTCCCCCTTATGCCACCTTGAGTTACGCCTTGCCGCCAGAATTTCCACAGGAGTTCTGGCAGCCCGGCCTGCGCGTGGCCGTGCCGCTGGGCAGGGGAGACAAGGCGGCCCTGCGCGCCGGGGTTCTGCTTGAAACCAGCACCCACATTGACCTGCCCGCGGGGGTGGCCTGCAAAAGTGTTTGCTGGCCGCTGGAAGAAAAGGCTGTCCTCACGCCCGAACTGTTGGCGCTGGCACAGGATCTTGCCCTGCGGCAAGCCCTCAGCCCCGGTCATATTCTGGGGCATGTGCTGCCGCAAGGGCTGCGCCTTACCCGTGTGCGCCTGCGCCTGCTCCACGAAAAGGGAGCAGCCTCATGGCCCCTGGCCCGCATTCGCGGGGCTGATGCTGTCTCTTATACACATCTGACGCTGCCGACGATACTCCTTGTGTAG
>OJPW01000245.1_pt1 | contig 55838 bp, 59 predicted proteins | sample 1598571 | NCBI WGS metagenome assembly OJPW01 (sample SAMN03922493, study PRJEB24848) | human gut metagenome | isolation source: stool sample | host: Homo sapiens | place: Germany | collected 2011-05
ACGCAAGAAAGAAGCCTCCGAAGGTACGAATTAAGTCTTCCGACCACTAGTGCCCAACGGGACTCATCGACCTGACATGTAGTAAAGGCATTTACTTCTTAAATTAAGTTAGTGACATATGACAAAGAAATCACAGCTTGCGCTCTGCAATGCGCTGCTTCTCGCAGGGTTTTTACTGACTCTGATCACATCGGCTGCACTGCTCATGGTACATGCCTACACTCCATGGCTGATGTGGGTGCATGTAGGTGTGGGTGCTGCGTTTATAGGCATGGCATACTGGCACTTGATGCTCAACCTCGGTCCGAAGCAGTGGAAAGCATACCCCAAGAAATCCCCTGCGGTTAAAATCGCTTTTATACTTCTGCTGCTTACGGCACTCAGTGCCATTGCCGCATTTATCCGCGGCTTCATACCACCCTTCAATCCGCGTCTACAGATTATCCACGGCTGGATCGGAGGCATCTTTCTCGTCATCTGCCTTCTCCACTTCTTCAAGCACCATAAATATTACGAGTCTACGCGAAAGTAGATGCATGGATAAAACGCATTACGACTTGCCTACATCTGTGCCCACGCCCGGGTCAAGCATGGATGCAGGTATAAACGACCGCAATACCTGTATCATGCTGTCAAGCAGCCGCTTTCGTACATAGTCTTGACGGACGTAGATAGAAACTCTGCGCTGTGACAGATAGTCGCCGTCAATACGCCGCACGTTGGCTCGCTGCTTCTCGCTGAGCATCGGTATATGCATCTGGGGGATAATCGTAAATCCTCCGTTGGCATCAACGATCCTCACCAATGTGTCTATGCTGCCAGCCTCATATATACGCTTGCCCAGACGGCGCGTCTTGCAGAAACTGAATGCGCTCTCGCGCAGACACTGCGACTCCTTCATTATCCACATCTGCTCATGCTCAAGATTTTCGGGCTTGAACACGGGCAGTTTGCGCCAGCAGCTCTCGGCAATATACACCCAAAAAGGCTCGGTGTACAATGGCATCTCAAAGATACCGTCACGGGTAAAACCGCTCAACGATATGCCGGCATCAATCTGTCCCATGAGCAGACCGCTCAACATGGCATCATATTTCATCTCCGATATGCTCAACTCGACATCCGGATGTGTGTCCGTGTAGACTCTGATGAACTCTGGAAGAATATACGGAGCTATGGTGGGAGCGACAGCCAAATCCAGCCTGCCGGATACCGCTCCCATCTCCTCCCTGACGAGTTCGATGACACGGTCTGATTGATTCATCGCAATGCGGGCTTGCCGGATAATCTTTTCACCGATGGGTGTGGGAACGACATGCCTGTTGGAGCGATCAAATATACGCACACCAAGCTCGTTTTCAAGCTTTTGTACTAATGCACTAAGTGTAGGCTGAGTTATCTCAAGTTCATCGGCAGCCCGTGCAAAACTGCGATGCTGATCCACTGCGATGATATAGCGGAGTTGTTGCAAAGTCATATTACGATAGATTTCATCTATGCAAAGATAGTTTAAATCTGTTGCACATCAATCAGTATTGACGTAATTTTACACAGCAATACAAACCATACATCACATCTATCTCTATGGCAACAAAAAGATTTCACAGGTATCTGCCTACCAAAGGCTATGATTTATATTGGATACTGATAGCGTATCTTGCTGTCGGGTACTTCTACCCTGTAATCGGCATCCTGGCTCTTATATGTATGATTGCGCCAGTGGCATTTGCGGTGAAGCGGGGACGCTGGTGGTGTGGCAACGCCTGCCCTCGAGGCAGTCTGTATGACCGTCTGCTGGCTAAATATTCACCTCACCGTCCGATTCCTCGGATAGTAAGAACGCAGGGGTTTCGCCTGTTCATGGTACTGTTCATCTTCACGATGTTTGGTATACAGATGTATTTCGCATGGGGCGACTGGAATGCTGTAGGCCGTGTGTTCTGGACGATAATACTTGTGACAACAATAGTAGGTGTCATACTTTCATTCATATATGCTCCACGCACGTGGTGCTCGTTTTGTCCGATGGGCACGCTTTCAGCCTGGGCATCCCCGAAAAAGGCGCCATTGCCTGACGGATTTATAAACATCCGCGTGGCGGATACGTGTCAGATGAAGTGCAAGAGTTGCGCAAGGGTATGCCCTATGCAATTGACCCCTTATGATTGCCGAGGTGACGAGACCGGCTATCTGCACGCTGACTGCATCAAATGCGGAAAGTGTGTCACAGGCTGTCCGCTTAAAATCATGGATCTTAAACACACTAAGCCAGCATAGAAACAATGAGGTCAATGCCTGGGCATTGACCTCATTGTTTCTACTGATATAGGGTTAAATCAATCGTCAAGTTTGTGGATGACGAGACCTGAGCGGAGCTTAGGTTCAAACCATGTGGTTTTTGGGGGCATGATGTTGCCGCTGTCGGCTATAGCCATAAGCTGATCCATGGATACGGGATAGAGAGCCAGAGCCACTGCCATCTCGCCGCTGTCTACACGGCGCTTGAGTTCGCCGAGACCACGGATGCCGCCCACGAAGTCGATGCGCTTGTCGCTGCGCAGATCGGTGATACCGAGCAAGTCGCGGAGTATCAGATCGCTTGAGATGGTCACGTCAAGAACACCGATAGGATCGGCATCATTGTAGCGTCCCTCGCGGGCGGTCAACGAATACCAGCTGCCATCGAGATATAGCGAGAAGTTGTGGAGCGCAGACGGGCGGTATTCTTCTGTGCCCTTTTCTTCTACGATGAAGTCCTTGTCAAGAGCCTTGAGGAAATCGGCAGCCGACATGCCGTTAAGATCTTTGACCACGCGGTTATAGTCAATGATCTTGAGATGGGAGGCGGGGAAAGCCACGGCGAGGAAGTAGTTGTATTCCTCGTCACCTTTATGGGCAGGATTAGCCTTTGCCTTCTCGTTGCCTACGAGAGCTGCAGCAGCCGTACGGTGGTGACCGTCGGCTATATATAAATAAGGTATCTTGTCAAATTCCTCGGTCACAGTAGCTATCATGTCGGGGTCGTCTATCACCCAGAAATGATGACCGAAGCCGTCGGGAGCAGTGAAGTCGTATTCGGGCTCTCCGGCTGTCACCTTGTCAATCACAGCTTGCAGAGCCTCGTTGTCGGGAAATGCGAAGAACACCGGCTCGATATTGGCATTGTTGACGCGCACATGCTTCATGCGGTCCTCCTCCTTGTCGCGGCGGGTCAGCTCATGCTTCTTGATGCGTCCCTCCATGTAGTCATCCACATTGGCAGCGACGACGATGCCATACTGTGTGCGGCCGTCCATGGTCTGGGCATATATATAATAGTGCTCCTTGTCGTCAGCCACGAGCCAGCCGTTGGTCTGGAAAGCATTGAAGTTCTCCACTGCCTTGTCATAGACACAAGGATCATGTTCGTCAGTGCCCGGGGCAAAATCTATCTCGGGCTTGATGATATGGTAGAGCGAACGGGGATTGCCCTCAGCCTCGGCACGTGCTTCTTCACTGTTGAGCACATCATAGGGGCGAGAAGCCACTTCTTCGACGAGTTCGCGGGGCGGACGTACGCCTTTGAAAGGTTTTACTTTTGCCATAGTAGGTATATGTATGGTTTATCTTGATGCCGAATTCATACCTGCATATTGGCGGACATGCCACGGCATGTCCCTACAGGTTAGCGGCATCTATGTTTTTGAGTCTGTTACGTTATTTTTTGCGCTCGATGGTCTGGCTGCGGTCGGGACCGATTGACACGATGGTGATTGGCGTTTCGAGTTCTTTTTCGAGGAAGTCGATGTAGTCCTTGAAATTCTTGGGGAACTCCGACTCGCTCTGCATCTTGGTCATGTCGGTCTTCCATCCGGGGAGAGTGACGTAGATCGGCTTGATTTCATCCTCTTCCACCGAGAATGGGAACTGCTCTACCCTCTCGCCATTGATTTCATATGCCACACAAGCCTTGATTTCGTCAAAGTCGTCAAGCACATCGCTCTTCATCATGATGAGCTGGGTGACACCGTTGATCATGATGGCGTATTTGAGAGCCACGAGGTCTATCCATCCGCATCGGCGTTCACGTCCTGTGACTGCGCCGTATTCGTGACCGAGGTCGCGGATGCGGGCACCGGTCTCGTCATGCAGCTCAGTCGGGAAGGGCCCACTGCCTACACGGGTGCAATATGCCTTGAAGATACCGAACACCTCGCCTATCTTATTTGGGGCAATGCCGAGACCTGTGCAGGCTCCGGCGCACACGGTGTTGGATGATGTCACAAACGGATAGCTGCCGAAGTCCACGTCCAGCAGAGTGCCCTGTGCTCCCTCGCAGAGGATGCTTTTGCCGTCACGGAGCATGCCGTTGATTACGTGTTCGCTGTCTATCAGCTCATATGTCTTGATATAATCGATGGCATCCATCCATTTCTGCTCCAGAGCCGCCAGCTGGTCAGCATCGGGAGTAGCGCCAAGCATCGCCAGGCGTGACAGATGACGCTCCTTGGCGGCGGCATACTTGCGGTCAAAATCATGGATTGTGTCACCGAGACGCAGACCGTTGCGCGATATCTTGTCGGTATAAGTCGGACCGATGCCTTTGCCTGTGGTTCCTATCTTGCCTGCGCCCTTGGCTTTCTCGTTGGCAGCGTCAAGCAGACGGTGGGTGGGCATGATCAGATGGGCTTTCTTGGAAATTTTCAGCACCTTGCGGAGATCTACACCGCTTGCCTCAAGAGCCTCAGCCTCCTCGCGGAAGAGAACGGGGTCAAGCACCACGCCGTTGCCTATGATATTGGTCTGGCCATTCTGGAAGATACCCGAAGGAATCGAGCGCAATACATACTTCTTACCCTCGAATTCGAGAGTATGCCCGGCATTGGGTCCGCCCTGGAAACGAGCCACAGCGTCATAACGCGGTGTGAGCACGTCCACTACTTTTCCTTTGCCTTCGTCGCCCCACTGGAGCCCTAACAAAACGTCAACTTTCATTTTATGCAATGATTGTTTGGGTTGTTTTTTATCCTGTGCGCCATATGATATGGGCGACAGGGTCATTTATGAGATTGTGATATTGAATTACTATTCCGGTCGGCAGTCTTGTCCTTGGCAGCTCTCTTGCAGCGCGAACAGATGCCGTCGATACGTAACTGGTAGCTCTCGGCAGCAAAGCCCCAGTAACGCCGCTTCATGATTTCTCTGCCTATTTCAGGCAGAGACACCTCCTTGGTCTTGCCGCAGCAATGACAATGGAGCTGTACCTTGTGGTCGTTTGGCTGCCTGACAGCATAGAGCGAAGTTCCGTCGGTGCTCAGGGTCTTGCGCACGATGCCGGAGTCAACCAGCAGCTTAAGTGTGCCATAGACAGTAGTACGGCTCACATGGAAGCCGTCACTCTCCAGAAGTTCTGCAAGCTCAGGAGCTGAAAACCGTCTGCGAGGAGTAAAGGCTGCCTCAAGAATGCGCAGACGCTCCCCGGTGCATCGCATACCACGGCTGGTCATGTAATCACGCAGCATGGTCGCGGCTGTCAGGCTGTCAAGCTTACCCTTCATGCCTACAAAGATACAATTTTATGGCTAAAATATAAGACGCTTGTAAATAATTATGCGTAATTTTGCATCCGAATCCACAGAATAAGGTACAAAATTCAAATCATAACAGCTATATATTCATAATCAGACATTATGGCACACAAGGCTCTACTTATCATCCTTGACGGATGGGGCATCGGCAACCATTCAAAAGGTGACGTGATCTTCAACACCCCTACCCCCTACTGGGACTATCTCCTCAACACATATCCCCACTCACAGCTTCAGGCAAGCGGCGAAAACGTCGGTCTGCCTGACGGACAGATGGGCAATTCCGAAGTAGGCCACCTCAACATCGGTGCAGGCCGCGTGGTCTATCAGGATCTCGTGAAAATCAACAAGGCTATCGAGGACGGCTCGATACTCAACAATCCTCAGATAGTAGAGGCATTTGACTATGCCAAGCGCACCGGCAAAGCCATGCACTTCATGGGTCTGACCAGCAACGGCGGTGTGCACTCATCGCTCGACCATCTCTATGCCCTCATCGACATAGCCAAGCAGAAAGGCGTTGACAAGGCTTACATACACTGCTTCATGGACGGCCGCGACACCGACCCCCGCAGCGGCAAGGGCTTCATCGAGGAGCTGACAAAGAAATGCGAAGGCACTCCCGCAGCCATCGCATCAATCATCGGTCGCTACTACGCCATGGACCGCGACAAGCGCTGGGAGCGCGTCAAAGTAGCCTATGACCTCCTCGTCAAGGGCGAAGGCACCAAGGCTACCGACATGGCAGCAGCCGTACAGGCAAGCTATGACGCCGACGTGACCGACGAATTTATCAAGCCTATCAGCAACTCTGCCGTTGACGGCACCATCAAGGAGGGCGATGTGGTCATCTTCTTCAACTACCGCAACGACCGAGCCAAGGAGCTCACAGTTGTGCTTACCCAGCACGACATGCCCGAGGCTGGCATGACCACCATCCCCGGTCTGCAATACTACTGCATGACCCCATACGATGCATCATTCACCGGCGTACACATCATCTTTGACAAGGAGAACGTCAGCAACACTCTCGCCGAATATCTCTCGAAGCTTGACAAGACTCAGCTCCACATCGCCGAAACCGAGAAGTATGCCCATGTGACATTCTTCTTCAACGGCGGCCGTGAGCAGCCTTTCGAGGGCGAAGAGCGCATCCTCGTTGCATCGCCCAAGGTAGCCACCTACGACCTCAAGCCCGAGATGAGTGCATATGAAGTCAAAGACAAACTTGTGGATGCCATCAAGTCACAGGAATACGACTTCATCGTGGTCAACTACGCCAACGGTGATATGGTAGGCCATACCGGCGTTTACGAGGCTATCGAGAAGGCTGTCAAAGCTGTGGACGCTTGCCTCAAGGATACTGTAGAGGCAGCCAAGGAGTCAGGCTACGAAGCTATAATCATCGCCGACCACGGCAACGCCGACAACGCCATCAACGCCGACGGCACTCCCAACACCGCCCACTCGCTCAACCCCGTGCCCTGCATCTACGTAACCGACAACAAGGATGCACACGTAGCAGATGGCAGACTGGCAGACGTAGCTCCCACCATGCTCAGCATTCTCGGCGAGAAACAGCCAGCCGAGATGACAGGCAAGAGCCTCATCGACTAACAGAATCGTCCCCAAAGTTGCAGATGACATTTTAAAACCGTACATTTGCACCCGTAATAACACCGTCATCTCCGGCAACGTCTGGAGCTTGACGGTGTCACAAAGGTCGGTCCGGTAGCTCAGCTGGATAGAGCATCTGCCTTCTAAGCAGACGGTCCCGCGTTCGAGTCGCGGCCGGATCACATAAAGTAAAACCGCTGGAAACAAGCCCCTTATGGCAAACTTCCAGCGGTTTTGTTGTATCAAAATAGGCTCATTTATCGCCATAATGGCCTCGGAGCGAGATTACATTGACAATCACTCTGTCTTCCTCAATACTGTAAAGTATCCGCGAAGATTTATCAATCCTCCTGCTCCACAGTCCAACCATGTCACCTTTGAGCTGTTCAACCTTGCCGGTTCCAGTGGTTGGGTGCACTTTCAATTCATCCACGAGCGAAGCAATCTTTGCAAGAATTTTCTTCTGCCCCGATTTCTGCCAGAAATCAAGATGAGCGAGTGCCTCTTTCGAGAATAAGACGCGATACGTCATAGTCCTATCATCTTTCTAATATCATCCGATGTCATCTCATAGACCCTCCCAGCTTTCATATCCTCAAGCCCGCGCTTGACCGAAGCAATATTCTCTGGATCGTCAAACCACGGATCGCCAGACGGAGAGGGATTCTCTGAAACCTCCACAGTGATAGAATCAGCCTTAGAGATAAGTACCATCTCAATGTATTTCTTAAGGCTCTTCCCCTGCGCAACTGCCATAACCGACAGTTTCTGAAGTGTCTCCACTGGGAGATCTATATTCTTGCGTTTGATATTCAATGCTGTTGCCATATTTAAATTTCATATAAAGTTTGACACGACAAATATACATAATGTATATTATATATACAATTGCTTCAGATTAAAGTTCTACAATTGATACGAGTATACACAGGCAAAAACTATCATTAAGAGATGGATGTTGTATGTTGTAGATTAATTTTACAAACGTTACTATGATGAAAAAATATTTTATGAGAGCAGCGGGGGCTGCGATGATTGTGTGGACTTTGGGCGCATGGATGCAAGTGGATGCCTGCACCAGGGCTGTGTATCTCGGACCCGAGGATATGGTGGTCACAGGCCGTACTATGGACTGGAAAGAGGACCCACAGTCAAATATCTATTTCTTTCCACGCGGTATCGAACGGCGCGGAGGAAAAATGGATAACTCGGTCAAATGGACTTCAAAGTACGGAAGTGTTGCTACTGCCGGATACGACATAGGTGTATGTGACGGCATGAACGAGAAAGGACTGGTGGCTAATCTGCTCTTCCTTACAGAATCGGATTATAAACGCGCTGATGACACGCGACCTGTAATGGGACTCAGCATCTGGACGCAATACGTGCTTGACAATTTCGCCACAGTGGATGAGGCTGTCACCGAGCTGAGCAAGGAAACATTTCGCATTGACGACCCGGATCTGCCCAACGGAGCTAAATCAACCTTGCATCTGTCAATATCAGATGCCACCGGCAACAGCGCAATATTCGAGTATCTCAATGGCAACCTCGTCATCCATCACGGACGTAAGTGCCAGGTGATGACCAATTCACCGACATATGACAAGCAGCAGACACTCAATGATTATTGGCGACAGATAGGTGGCATGGTGATGCTTCCTGGCACCAACCGTGCATCTGACCGCTTCGTCCGCGCATCGTTCTACATTGACGCACTGCCACAGACGGCAAACTACCGCCAGGCGGTCGCTGGAGTATTCAGCGTGATGCGCAATGTATCTGTGCCTCTCGGCATCTCCGTACCTGACCAACCCAACATCGCTTCTACGCGATGGCGCACCGTATCGGATCAGAAAAACCGCGTCTACTATTTCGAATCCACCCTTAGCCCTGACATTTTCTGGATAGATTTCAAAAACCTTGATTTCTCCCCTGAAAGTCACATAAAGAAACTCACCCTTACCGACGGCACAATCTATGCCGGCGACGCATCGCGCCACTTCAAGGATTCCGCACCCCTCCCTTTCCTCTTCGGCGAGTAAAACAAACAGCAATAAAATTGTAGGGACATGCCACGGCATGTCCGCCCATCAGGCGTTGCATTTGCGAGAGCTGCTGAAAGCGGACATGCCACGGCATGTCCCTACAACGTGTCTGATAGTCTCTGGCTGGCTATTGGGGCTGTCGTGGCAGCTGTCGGAATCGACATCAGCAAACTCTCCAACGGACATGTTTTGTCAATCGCCGATGATGGTGGCTACGATGCGGCGCGAGCCGCCGTAGTTGCGGAACTCGCACAGGTAGATGCCCTGCCATGTGCCGAGATTGAGGCGACCATCAGTGATGGGGAGGGTGAGAGTGGAGCCTACTATGGCGGATTTTACGTGGGAGGGCATATCGTCAGGACCTTCATCAGTGTGGAGATAATATGGGGCGTTTTCGGGAACGAGGCGGTCAAAAACTGCCGCGAGGTCATGGCGCACATCAGGGTCGGCATTCTCATTGAGAGCCAATGCCGCCGATGTGTGTTTGATCAGCAGATGCAGTAGTCCTTTATGGGGCATCCGCGTTAGCTGCCGCATGATTTCCCCGGTGACGAGATGTATGCCGCGCGGCATAGGTCGCAGAGTGATTTCGGTCTGTTCTATCATATCAATGTCAGTTATAAAGTATATCACACATAGTACGCTCATGTCTGCGTCCCGTTGCGAAACTGCAACGGCGACATACCGGTCAGACGACGAAAAAAGCGGCACATATACGCGTCATCGTCAAAGCATAGACGTTCCGCTATCTCCTTGACACTCAAATCCGTATCAGTCAAATATGTCTTTATCTCCACAGCGAGCTGCTGGTCAATCAACTGTTTCGGCGAGACATCATAAACCCGACGGCACACTTTATAGAAGTATTCGGGTGTGATGTTAAGAGCGTCGGCATAAAATTTGACATCGCGATGCTTCGGGAAATGTTCCGCTACAAGCAGCCAGAATCGGTTGACAATCGCACGTATGCCTGTCGGATGACCCATGGAGTGCTTTATGCCACTTTCATTGAGTTTGCTGTCAATGGCTACAAACAGATTGTACACATTGCCTCCCACCATCTGTGCCGCCATATCTTCAACCATATTGGCGAATATCCAATGTTGCTGCGTCATCCAATCTGACAAAAGAATGAATTGCTCAACTGATAGACGCAACACAGGACAGAAATGCAGACAGACCCATAGCGACATGTCGGTCAGCTTGGCATACGCCATTTCCATCATTCTGTCAGACAGAGAGATATACCTCGCGCCGAAATTACGTGACACTCTCTGCACCTGCATGAATATATCCGATGTCAGCACAAGCATATCGCCTCGGCGTAAAGAATATCTGTGCATATCCACCGTGAGCGATGCCATGCCGCTGACACACATGAGCAGCACGCAACCTGCCGTTTTGACGGGGCGCTCTGTTGCAGACTTCCAGTCAGTTTGACCTACTGTATTCTCAGTATAGGTGGGGTGTATCATCAATGGCAAATATACTGATTTTCTCGCATCCGCGCTCAACATCAGGATTGATTTGTACCACAACGCGCTCCATAATCACCATGATATTCATGTCTATTGTTGCTAACTTTGCAATCGAAATCCAACGGTGTTGCTGAGTTCCCAAAATTCACGATAAATGTAGGGACATGCCGTGGCATGTCCGCCCATCAGGCGTTGCATTTGCGAGAGCTGCTGAAAGCTGACATGCCACGTCATGTCCCTACATGAAATACAAACCTCCCCTTTAGACTGATGGAAACATTATGACTGATAAAAGAAACCTTGACAGAGACCGCCTCGACTTCGGAAACGGGAAAATCGGACAACTGTTCCGTGCCATGTTCTTCCCGACGCTTATCGCGATGATCGCCAACTCCGCGCTGACGCTCATCGATGGCATATTCGTCGGTCAAGGCGTAGGAGCTGAGGGCATCGCTGCCGTCAATATCGTAGCTCCGATATTCATGGTGGCTACTGGCATAGGGCTGATGCTCGGCATCGGCTCGTCAGTGGTCGCGAGCATCCGCCTGTCGGAGGGCAATGTCAAAGCAGCCCGCATCATCATGACTCAAGCCTTTATCGCCGGACTCCTATTGGTCGGCATCATATGTGCCGCAAGTGTAGGATTCCCTCGTCAGATAGTCTACGCCCTCGGATGCAGTCCTCTGCTTGAGAGCCACGCCGTCAGCTACATGCTGTGGCTTCTACCTGGCTTGCTGTTTCTGTTTATAGAATGCGTCGGCATGATGCTAATACGCCTCGACGGTTCACCCAAATACGCCATGGCGGTCCAAATCGTTGCAGCCGTCATCAACATCGCGCTTGACTGGTATATGATATTCCCCTTGGGCTGGGGCGTAATGGGAGCAGCCTTGGCTACATCCATAGCCTGCGCAGCGGGAGGCGTGATGGTGCTGGTCTATTTCGTACGCTATTCCGACAAACTGCGCTTCTATCGGCTGAAACTGTCGGTCACATCGTTGCTGCTGACCCTGCGCAACACAGGCTACATGATGCGCATAGGTTTCGCAACGCTGCTGACCGAACTTGCCATAGGCGTAATGATGCTCACGGGCAACTACATGTTCATCTCCATGCTCGGAGAGGACGGCGTGGCTGCCTATGCCATAGCATGTTACCTCTTCCCGGTGGTTTTTTCCATCAGCAATGCCGTGGCACAGTCAGCTCAGCCCATCATCAGCTACAACTACGGAGCGCGTCAGCCGGCACGAGTGCGGCAGGCACTGCGTATATCCTTGCAGACAGCCGTGGTCTGCGGCATCCTGATTACTGGACTGCTCATCATCGGTGCTCACACCGTAGTCGGTCTCTTCTTGCAGAGCAGCTCGCCAGCCTACGCCCTTGCCGTCGACGGACTCCCCTACTTCGCCACCTGCGCCGCGTTTTTCGCCGTCAACATCGCCTTCATAGGCTACTACCAGAGCATCGAGAGAGCCGGAGCCTCCACCCTCTACACCCTCCTGCGCGGCATCATCTTCCTCGTCCCCTCCTTCATCCTCCTCCCCAGCATCATCGGCATCCCCGGGCTCTGGCTCGCCATCCCCGCCGCCGAAGCCCTCACCTGCGCCACCATCACCCTCCTCTACCTCCTCCCCCAGCGCCCGCAAAACCATCCAACCCCATAACCATCTTCTATTATCAGCTATAAGCATAACAACCATTAGACTCTGTGAACCACACAATATTACAGGTACATATTACAAAACAATCAATAACTTTGATCATTAACTTTTTCAATCCTACCAATTGTTATGCCAAAAATTTAATGTAATTTTGTATATAGAGCATTGTATGCGAAATGACCAAGAGTATCACAACGGCATAACGGTGAAAGCCGTAAACAAACATTGAAAGCTCCAACGTAGTCACTTAAAGGCATTGGTCAGCCTCATCTACTATGTTGGAGTTTCCCATTTTAATTATGGCAACAGAGTATTTATCTGAAGACATTATTCGAGATAAGGCTAAGTACATTCTAGGCTTTGAAGACTCGGAAACTGCGGTTTCTGGAGTCGGACAACTTACGAGCTGGAAATCTCTTGGGTTAAAAAATGTACAAGGTGCTCCTGATGGATGGTATCCTGCTTTCAATAATGGAATTACTGCTAAAATTGGAAATGATAATGAGATAAATGCCCCCAACACTATTACAGTTAGCTATAATGGGTCAGTGGGACAATCTTTCTTTCAGACTGAGCCATATTGGGCGACAGACGATGTCAACATACTTACTCTTCTATTTAAAATCAATAAATATATAGCTTTGTTCTTTACATCAATAATTAGACACGTCGGACAAAACTATGCTTTTGTTGATAAATGGGTAATTGAAACGATGAGAACATCTCTTATTAAATTGCCTGTCAACGAAAAAGGAGAAGCCGATTTTGAGTTTATGGAAAACTTTATAAAGTCACTTCCTTACGGAAAGTATATCTAAAGGATAATAGTATGCTCATCAAAGAACGTTCCATAATTACTTGGCTTCTCAACCCCGATATGAAGCAAGCTCCAAAAAACTTGGTGATTGCTCCTGCTTCTCAACCAATAAATCAGTCTATTCTCGGAAATCATCTTATCGAATTAGATAAAATACGGATGCAAACGCCTGAATGGGGATTGCCGGAACTCCTTATGCCCTCATTTGAAGAAGTGATGTATAAGAGCCACCAGTCGTTCGACAAGATAATGCCGCAATTATTTGAAGATTTTTGCGAAAGAGAAGAATGCGGCATACTGCTGTGCCGTGGTAATGTTACTATTGTATACGGGTTCGGAGGAAATCAATTACACATTTGGCATTTTACCGAACAAAACGGCAATAGCGTTTTCAATTTCTACACATGCAATGTCAGTACGATTGATAATATCGGAGTAGGAATTGCTAATACTCTGTTGGCAGACAATTTACTATTTTCAGGCTCTTTAGAGGAACGGCAACATAAATTAGCTTTTATTGCCGGATTTGTCACCACCTATGTTGCTGTCAAACGATACGTAAAAGTAGAGACTGTAGTCATTCCCCAGGGCAAGTTTACAGCCATTGAGGGCACGCCGCTAGAATACATCGAAAAAAAGAAAGTCCTAAATCAGACCGGGCAGGAGGTCATTGTCATGGATTCCAAATGGTTCCGTAAAATTATAAATGATAATGACATCTATGTGCGCGGCTTCTTCCGTATGCAAAACAAAAAAAATGAGTTTGGCGAATGGTACAAGGAGCTTATATTCGTTGACTCTTTCGTCCGACATGGTTATCATAGAAATGCCAAAATAGAGGATGATGACACCGATGAACAATTAGAATCTGAACAGCCCTAACATGTATATCATAAGTTGGAACATAAACGGTCTTGCATCGCGTTTTTCTGAGTTGCAGAAACTTGTGGCCGATTATACACCTGACTTTGTCTGCTTGCAGAAAGTCAGGAATAACTCATCACGCGACAAGTTCGAGATTGCCGGCTATCGGCAACTCTATACAATGCAGGACAGTGGGAAGTGGAGTGGTGTTATGATATACGCCAAAATTCCGTCTGATGTAGATTCTCATACTGCGTTTCTTTCTATGCCGCAGCGCATACAAACTCCCGAATTAAGCCGGGAGGGACACTTGCAGCTTTATGACTGTAACGACTTTATTCTCGCCAATGCGTATGTGCCATTTGCCAATTTCGATATTGAGGGCGCTGTGGAATATCGAAAGAAGTGGGATATTGAGTTTCGCCGTCTGATTTGTGAACTGGTCAAAAAGAAACCTGTCGTTATTTGCGGCGACCTTAATATTGTCCACACTCAAAGGGATTCATGTGAGGCTAATATTGAAATGAACCGTCCTTGCTTCACTCAGTGGGAACGTGATAATTTCAATCAACTGCTTGTCGAAGCAGATTTAGCAGACGCATACCGCTCAATCTACTGCGATGAACAGGTTGTCACTTTTTACGGCAACTATCGCAACATGAAAATCGGAAACCGCCTTGATTATTTTCTTATCAGCCGATCTCTTCTTCCATCGTCGGCTACTTCCGATATTCTTACAAACTTCGGCACAGGGCAGAGTGTCCCGATTATCCTTGACTTTAACCCCGGTGTTTCGGCTTCAAAGGCTGGAACAATACAAGAAAAATCAAAGTAACGCATCTGTTATGAGTAAGTCCCTGACTTGTTATAAAGTTATTATGAATAGCGCAAATGATATTGCGCTATTAGACTCCACATTCCTTTCCAACTTCTACTTTAGAGGACAAGCCGATGCTGAGTGGGATTTATCATCCTCATTAGAGAGAATGGTTAAAAGCCTTTACCAGCGAGAGTACTATTTTGATATTCCTCGAAGATATGAAGTTGAGATGCTCGAAGAGTTCAAACGTAAATATCCCCTATACGAAAAACATAGAATACCTGCTGAAGAGGACAATATCGAGTGGCTGTCAATTATGCAACATTATGGAACTTGCACACGATTGGTCGATGCAACAGAATCAATTTATGTCGCCCTTTTTATGGCTACACAAACTCCTTTTAGTAATTCTGATGCTGCAATATGGGCAATAAATCAGAATATTCTCAACTCAAAGAAATATAACTTATATAGAAATAATGTTGATCGAAAAGCTCCCTCAATATCTCTAAGCGCGGCTGAAGCATATGCATATAATTATGCAAATTCATTTATAGGATCTGTTTACAAACGTGGCGAATGTCCTCAACAAATCATTGCCATTAAACCTAAGATGAGCAATGAATGATTATCAATTCAACAAGGTCTTTTCTTAATGCCTACTGATATTTCTGTTCCATTTAAATACAACCTCGATAATTATCTGCCAGGTGTCGGGTTTAACAGAACAGATAATTCTTTTAATCCCTTGGAATTTTCTAAATTAGTCGAGTACTCCCATAACAATAGGATCAAAGCGCATAATGATAATATCTTAATGTTTAAGATTACTATTCCTCGCGCTTTGAAATTAGGCATTACAAAACTTCTATCACAAATGAACATATCATCAGAGACATTATTTCCCGGACTCTCAGGCTTGTCCCAGTCACTCAATAGACTTCGCGATGGATATGGAGAATAATATAGAATAACGCTAATATGGGAGTTGCGCCACCGCGCCGCGCTTTCGTGTCATCGTTTTGCGCTTCGATGGGCGAAGAACCGCGTTTCGCGAGGAATTTTCTTTTCCTCAGCCATAGTTTGAACACAGAATTTGAACACACCGGCATGAACACAAGCGTATGCCAATGGGGGCTGAAACGAGTTGGCGCGGAGTTGTGCTCAGATTTGTGTTCAAAGCAAAAGAAAAAGCAGTTACGATTGGATTCGTAACCGCTTGATTTCTGGTGGTCCCACTTGGGCTTGAACCAAGGACTCCCTGATTATGAGTCAGGTGCTCTGACCAACTGAGCTATAGGACCGCGCCGTAAAGGCAGTACAAAATTACAAAAATATTTTTAATTACAAAAGGGGTTGCGTAAATTTGCATTGCTTCTGCTGGATGATTTTGAGTATGGATTGAGTTTCGTTCTGCTAATCAGGCGGTTGCATTGTTCTTTTATTCAGAGTATTTTTTGCTTTTATACCTTATTTTTACTTCGATGCTTATGAAAAACGCTATCTACACCTGCATATCTGTGGTTATGGGCTTGGTGGCTCCGCTGAGCTCGCTTGCCGAGACTACCTATCCCGATTTCGCTCTTGGTGCCGATATCTCATGGTACACACAGATGGAGGCTGAAGGGGTCAATGTGTATGATACTGACGGTTCGCTCACATCTGTGCCAGCTCTGACACGCGACTACGGGATGGACGCTATCAGGCTGAGGGTATTTGTGGACCCGCAGTATGCCTACTGTCTTGGGGCACCGCAGGTGTGGTGTGACAAGGCGGATCTGCTGGTCAAGGCGCGGGCAGCGCGTGACAATGGGCAGCGTGTGATGGTCGATTTCCATTTCTCCGACAACTGGTGCCACCCGGGGCAGCAATGGACTCCGGCAGCATGGACCGACACTTCTACCGAGGGGCTCGCCCGCGCTGCGGTAGCACATGTCACCGATGTGCTGAGTGCTTGCCGGCAGGAGAATGTGGACGTGGCATGGGTGCAGATCGGCAATGAGGTCGGCGGCGGATTCCTTCTGCAAAGTCCTGACGGCAAGACTGTCACCGACTACGGCGTAATCAACAATGACGGTGCCGAAGGTTTCATCACCATATTCAATGCCGCAGCCAGGGCGGTCAAAGAAATCTATCCTCAGGCAAAACGAGTGCTGATGACAGCCCATGGAGCGGAATGGGCGACCCTTGACTGGACTCTCTCGATAGTCAACGGTGCCCTTGACTATGACCTGTTCGGCGTGTCGATATATCCCCAGCCTCAGGAGGGTGCCGACAAAGACAACACAACGATGTGGCGCACCCGTGCCGAGGCATGCGTGGATGCCGTCAAGAAGATACACCAGAAATACGGCAAACGCACCCTGATATGCGAGACCGGCATGAACAGCTACTATACCTCAGCCATACCGTGGGGAGTGGAAAGCAATTCAGCCAAGTGCAACGAGGACCAACGCGAATTTATGGAGTATTTCATCCCGGCACTGAAAGCTACTGGCGTATGCGATGGTGTGCTGTGGTGGGAGCCTGAAATCTACAACTGGAAATATCAGACATGGAACCCCTACAATCCCGACTGGACGATGCAGCAGGGCGCGATGACATATCAGTGGCGACCTGGAACAGTGTGGGAATATCTGAAATCCATATCCACATTCCACCCAAGCCTCGCCTCCGACGATGTTACGGACAACGTATCTGACGACATCGCTACATATTATAATCTCGCAGGCGAAAAAGTCAATCCTGACCGTCTCTCCACAGGCATATACATCAAAAAGCATGGCAAAATTGTTGAAAAGATAGCAATCACCAACTAACCCTCTACCCCATGCAATATCCAAAACCATCAGATGCAGAACTGAAATCACGCTTGACACCCCTGCAATACGCCGTCACACAGCAGAGCCACACCGAGCGTCCGTACACCAACGAGTACTATCTCGAGCACCGCAAGGGCATCTACGTAGACGTCGTCACAGGCGAACCGCTCTTCCTGTCGACCGACAAGTTTGACAGCCCATGCGGATGGCCGAGCTTCTCGCGACCCATCGCCGACGACGCAGTGACCGAACATGCCGACCTCTCCCACGGCATGTCGCGCACCGAAGTACGAAGCGCCCACGGCGACTCGCACCTCGGCCACGTATTCCCCGACGGACCACGTGACCGCGGAGGTCTCCGCTACTGCATCAACAGCGCCAGCCTCCGCTTCATCCCTGAGGAAGATATGGCAGCCGAAGGCTACGCCACCTATCTCCCACTTATAAAGTAGCAATCCGATACCGGATACTACTTAAATGGGGTTGCAAAACCGTCATGTTGTAGGGACATGCCACAATGCTGTTCACTTAAGCAAGTCAACATATACTTTGACGCGCCCCTTGTGGGCGCATCTCTCTGTTAGCCGAGGGGCGCGGTATCCATTAAACGCTTAAGTTAACAGCATTGGGACATGCCATGGCATGTCAGCAGATGAATCACGTGCTTAAACCACTATCAGGCAGCATATTCAGACATGCCATGGCATGTCCCTACAATTTTTTAAGCATATGTTCTGACACACATCAATTGCTTAAGTAAGCAACATTGGGTCGCGACCTACAACCGATATAAGCTCACTGTACCGTGACAACATCTACAATTTTTTGCATGCTTCATGACACTCGTATCAAATCGTTTGTGAACGGCATTGAGGTGAACATAGATATGACAGAGGCTTCAGACTCTTAAGAGTCTGAAGCCTCTGTCTTGGTCGGGGTGAGAAGACTCGAACTTCCGACCTCCACGTCCCGAACGTGGCGCGCTGCCAACTGTGCTACACCCCGGGCATCGCTTGCGCTAATGCGACCACAAAGTTAAGCATTATTTTTCAGATGACGTTAGAAAATTATTGTTAATTTTTCACACTGCGTATTAATATAGGTATGCCGGTTTCATATTATGGAGGATTTTGCGTATTTTTGTTATTTGACCAAATAAGGGTCATCTAACGTATGCAACAGACCTATCATATGAGACAATATATCCTGTGGCTGATGGTTGCGCTATCTTCCACCCTGTGCTATCTACGCGCCGACGAAACGGAAGGTGACGAGCTGGAGAAAGGATGGACCAAGCTCAACAACGAATATGTCACAGCCATATATGCAGCCCGGGCTTATGAAATGCCCTCGAATTTTAACCGCACCAACGTACCTGACGATATCCTTGGAGGCAACGCCCCAGCCGAAATCAGCTTCAAGGCTGAGCTGACCGACAAGTGCGTGAATCACCAGTGGGTAATTTCAGGAGCCGATGACCTCTCGCAGCCCTATTACACCACCGATGATACCGACTGGACGTTTACGTTCAACAATCCAGGCGTAAGCTACGTAGGTCTCTATGCATGGGGAGATGACACCGACATGCCCACCCACCCCGTCCACAGTTACACCATTACCATCACGGACTCATATTTAGGCTGTCCGAACGCGTTCTCACCCAATGGTGACGGAGTCAATGACGAGTGGAAGGTCAGCTACCGTTCGCTCCGCGAATACGAATGCCACATATTCAACCGCTGGGGCAAGGAGATGTTTTCATCCCGCGACCCCGAGCAGGGCTGGGACGGAAAGGCTGGAGGCAAGACTGTCCCCGCAGGCGTGTACTACTACGTCATCACTGCTACCGGCAATGACGGCCAGCAATACAAGCTCGGCGGTGACATAAACATACTGCACTTCAAATAATCGTCCTATCTCCTAATCTCTCCGACAATCAGATTTGTTAATACACCATATCAATCCATTGACATCAATATTCCAAATAATCTACTCTATGAAATCAACGAGTATCAGAAGCATCGCCGCCCTTATGGCAGCAGTAGCCGTCATGGCTCCCGCATCAGCCCTCGCATCTTCACGAGACAACGATGAGACACGCTTTGCCAATGTGGTCAATCCGACTCTACCCCACAGCATCACCTTTGCCGGGCAGAAATTCGACCTTGACAACAGCGAATACTACGAGCGTCTTGACCGCGAACTGACAGCCATGGCATTTACCCACGGCTCCACCTTGCTGACCCTCAAACGCGCCAACCGTTACATGCCCATCATAGTACCCATACTGAAAGCCAACGGCATACCCGATGATCTCGTGTACCTCGCAGCGATAGAAAGTAATTTTGACCCCTTGGCACTTTCAGGTGCCAAAGCCGCCGGACTTTGGCAGTTCATGCCATCGACCGGGCGCGAGTACGGACTGGAAGTCAATGACTACGTGGACGAGCGCTATCACCCCATCAAAGCCACCGAGGCAGCCACCAAATATCTTAAGAACGCATACGCCAAATATGCCAGCTGGGAATCAGTAGCGGCAAGCTACAATGCCGGTATGGGACGCATATCGCGCGAATTAGGCGCACAAGGCACCAATTCGGCATTTGACCTGTGGCTCCCTCAGGAGACCATGCGCTACCCATTCCGTTTACTTGCCATGAAGATAATCTTGGAGCACCCCAAGGAGTTTGGCTACCGACTGAGAGCCGACCAGCTCTATCAGCCCTACGACTATTATGTCGTGCCGGTCAACACCTCTGTGGACTCATGGGCTGACTGGGCAAAGGAACATGGCATGACTTATCTCCAGCTCCGCACCCTCAATCCATGGATACGCTCGACTTCGCTGCCCAACAAATCTGGCAAAGTATATGACGTTTTCGTACCCAAGAAAAAGAGCCTGACCCGCTCCAACCGCAACAAAGAGGTCTACAACCACAACTGGGTGGTGAAGTAAAACCGACACAATGACCCCAAAGACTGACATATCCGCTACATCAGCCACCGCCACGCTGCCAGGACGCATCGACGCCCTGACAGTCAACGGCGCACGCGTCAACAATCTCAAAAACATCGATGTCACCATCCCCCACAACTCTCTGACCGTGATAACCGGTCTGTCGGGGAGTGGCAAATCATCGCTGGCATTCGACACCATATATAAAGAAGGTCAGCGCAGATACATCGACACCTTCTCGTCATATGCGCGTAACATGCTTGGAGCTATGGAACGCCCCGATGTGGACCGCATAGACGGGCTTTCGCCCGTAATCGCCATCGAGCAGAAGACCATCAACCGCAATCCGCGAAGCACCATCGGCACCACCACCGAAATCTATGACTTCCTGCGACTGCTCTATGCCCGTATAGGCGAAGCCCGGAGCTATATTTCGGGCAAACCGATGATCAAATATACTGATGAAAAGATTGTCGACCTTATCCTGTCAGCCTTTGACGGCAAGAAGATATACATCCTCGCACCTCTTGTCCGCAACCGCAAGGGACATTATAAGGAGCTGTTCGAGACCCTACGCAAAAAAGGCTATCTGACCGTACGCGCCGACGGCGAACTGCGTGAAATCGAACTTAACATGAAGCTCGACCGATACAAAAACCACTCAGTAGAGCTTGTGGTAGACCGCTTGAAAGTCTCGGGCAAGGATGACTCACGCCTGAGAGAGACTGTGCAGGAAGCGTTACGTCAGGGCGACAATTCACTGATGATTCTTGATGCCGACAGCGGCGAGGTGCACCATTACAGCAAGCGGCTCATGGATCCCGACACCGGACTCAGCTATGCCGAGCCGGCTCCCCATAACTTCTCGTTCAACTCCCCCCAAGGTGCTTGCCGCTGCTGCAAGGGACTCGGTTATGTCAACATCGTAGACCGTGACAAAATCTTCCCAAATCCCAAACTGTCTATCCGCAACGGCGGCATCCTCCCTCTCGGCAAATACCGCAACACGTTGCTTTTCTGGCAGATAGAGGCGATATGCGAGCTTTATGGAGCTACCCTTGACACCCCAGTAGGCGAGTTGCCCGAAGAGTGTGTCAGCGACATCCTCAACGGCACCACACAGCATCTGACCCTCAAAAACGACACGCTTGCCACATCAAACTATTTCAACACATACGATGGACTGGTCAAATACATAGAGATGCAGCAGAGCGACGATGCCGGGTCGGCTGCCCAGAAATGGAGCGGCCAGTTCTTCTCACGCGCCACTTGCAGCGAGTGCGGCGGGCAGCGTCTTAACCGCGAAGCCCTCCACTACTTTATTGACGGCAAGAACATCGGCGACCTCTGTTCGCTCGACATCAAAGACCTCTATCAATGGTCATGCGAAGTGGAGGAGCGCCTGACCGACCGACAGCGGCAGATTGGCGGCGAAATATTCAAGGAGATCCGCAACCGTCTGTCATTTCTCGTGGATGTCGGACTGGATTATCTGCAACTCAGCCGCAACAGCGCCACCCTCTCAGGTGGCGAGAGCCAGCGTATCCGCCTCGCCACCCAGATAGGAAGCGAGCTGGTCAATGTGCTTTATATCCTTGACGAGCCGAGCATCGGTCTGCACCAGCGCGACAACCGCCGCCTCATCGATTCGCTCAAACGTCTGCGCGATGCCGACAACTCTGTCATCGTCGTTGAGCACGACAAAGACATGATGCTTGAAGCGGACTACATCGTGGATATCGGTCCCAAGGCAGGACGGCATGGCGGCGAAGTGGTCTACCAAGGCTCACCGAAGCAGATGCTAAAGACCGAAACGGCAACCGCCCAGTATCTCAACGGACATAAAGCGATTGAAATACCCTCGGTGCGCCGCACTGGCAACGGCAAAGAAATAGTCATAGAGGGTGCATGCGGCCACAATCTGCGCAACGTCAATTTCCATCTGCCCCTCGGCACACTGACATGCGTGGCTGGAGTGAGCGGCAGCGGCAAATCCACACTTGTCAATGCCACTCTGCAACCCATTCTCTCGCAACGGTTCTACCGCAGCAATCAGGCTCCGCTTTCCTACAAGAGCGTCAAGGGCATAGAGCATATCGACAAAGTGGTCACAGTCGACCAGTCACCCCTTGGCAAGTCTCCCCGAAGCAATCCTGCCACATACACAGGCGTGTTCAGTGACATCCGCAATCTCTTCGTGGAGCTTCCCGAAGCAAAGATGCGCGGTTACAAGCCTGGAAGATTCTCGTTCAACGTCAGCGGTGGCAGATGCGACCGCTGCAACGGCAACGGCTACCGCACCATAGAGATGCACTTTCTCCCCGATGTGCTCGTGCCGTGCGAGGCATGCGGAGGCAAGCGTTACAACCGTGAGACCCTCGAGGTGCGCCTCAAAGGCAAGTCCATAGCCGACGTGCTTGACATGACCATCAATCAGGCAGTGGAATTTTTTGCCAACCAGCCTACCATCCTTAACAAGATCAAGATGCTACAGGATGTAGGTCTCGGCTACATCAAACTCGGTCAGCCATCGTCCACACTCTCAGGCGGTGAAAATCAGCGCGTGAAGCTCGCCACAGAGCTGGCAAAGCGTGACACCGGCAAGACCCTCTTTATCCTTGACGAACCCACCACCGGACTTCACTTCGAGGACATCAACACCCTCCTCGGCGTGCTCAACCGCCTTGTGGAAAAAGGCAACACCGTCCTCGTCATCGAGCACAACCTCGATGTACTCAAATGCGCCGACCACATCATCGATATGGGACCGGGCGGCGGAGTCCTCGGCGGTCAGATAATAGCCACCGGCACCCCCGAGCAGATAGCCGCAGGCACCTCCCCCACCGCCCCCTTCCTCCGCACCGAACTAAATCTATAGTTCATAAACCATATTATCCCAACTAAAAATGGCAAGGATTTGAGAATATTCTTAATGAATTTACATGCCATAGACCGCTATATTGTCATAATTATTCAGTCCATGACTTATGCGACTTTGCCGGTTTCTATTTCGGATTTGAGGAATTGAAAGATATACACCGCTCCTTGATAGTATAGACCGCATTCTGGGTCATTTAGCTTGGCAAAAGTTGTTGATGAGTAAAGCTCGTCAAGGGCATTGTGTATGTCCCAACCATATTCCGACATAAGCATCTCTACAAGTTCAGCCGCAAGGCATTCTATTTGAAACTGTATATCTTGTGTCATAACCCTTTCTTTGCAGCCTCATATTCATCAAACTCAAAGCAAGATAATGAAGGATGACCTTCATTGAGAAATCTGGTTGTACGTATAGCCATTGCCATAGCTTGGTCGGGATTTGCGTTGAGATAGAAGCCCTGTCCGAAATCCTTGCCCCGCTTACTACGCGATAAATCAATTTGCTCAATTATTATGTTTGAGCCGTGATAGAGCCGTATCATATCTTGCCTCCTTCCCGTTGGCAAATAATCTGGAGATCTGAAACAGCGTCGTCAATGGAGAGGGTATGTTCGGCAGCATAGCAATCAAGAAGAAAATCTATACCTGTGAAACGGCGCAGATATGCGTATGCCTGCATGTTGGAAAGGTTATACCGCTGTGCGAAAGCTCCAACACACGCCACTACATATTCTATTCGTGCAAATATCTCTTTTTTGTCCATGACTATGCTTTGATGTTATACACAAAATTAACAAGAATAATTGACCTGACAACCAGTTATGCTGAGAAACATATAATAGCCAGACTCCGCAGTGATAGAACCATACGACCGAAGTGGAGTTGCGATGACTTAGGAATTATTAGGCACACGTCATACGTTTAATCTTTATTAACTATGGTGGGCGTCATAATGATGGGTGGTGGGCTATATATTTGCAGGACTAATTTTGTGATACGCTATGAAAGAAATTATTGAAAACGACACGACGGGTAAGTCTGACGAAAAGGCGGTGCAGAATGCTGCGGAAGACGCAGGGCATGCAGATGAAGAATCACAGTGTGCCGTGCGCCCTGAGGAAGACGGCGAGGAGATGGTGCAGCTGGGACTTGACAGTTGCGGCGATTGACTTGACTGGAAGGATGGCTATCTATGGAGAAGAAGCGGCAGTATATCGCCATTGACCTGAAGTCATTTTATGCTTCGGTGGAGTGTGTCGAGCGCGGACTTGACGCACTTGACACATGCCTTGTCGTGGCTGATGCTTCCCGCACATCTAAGACGATATGCCTGGCGATATCCCCGGCGATGAAGAAGTGGACGGGGCTGCGCGGACGTCCTCGCCTCTTCGAGATAGAGCAGAAAATCCGCGAGGTCAACCGGCATCGCGGACGCAGCGGGCAGACCACCTCGGGACGGGAATTGGAGAAGCATCCTGAGATGGCGGCGCAATATATCACCGCCACTCCGCGCATGGCTCTATATATCGACTACAGCACACGCATATATGCCGTATATCTGCGATACATCGCCCCTGAGGATATCCATGTATATTCTATAGATGAAGTGTTTATAGACGCGACTTCATACCTCTCCACCTACCGCATGACTGCCCACGAGCTGGCGATGAAGATGATACGTGAAGTGCTCGCCGAGACAGGCATAACTGCCACAGCCGGGATAGGCACCAACATGTATCTGAGCAAGGTGGCTATGGATATCGTAGCCAAGAAGATGCCCCCCGATCGTGACGGAGTGCGTATAGCCGAACTTGACGAGATTAGCTACCGACAGGAGCTGTGGGACCATGTACCGCTGACTGATTTCTGGCGCGTAGGCAGAGGCATTGCCAACCGTCTCCACTCCATAGGCATACTGACCATGGGCGATCTGGCGCGGTTTTCATTGCATCATGAGGACATCCTGTATAAAATATTCGGCATCAATGCCGAACTGCTTATTGACCATGCCTGGGGCTACGAACCGGTGACGATGGATCTGGTCAAGGCATACCGACCTGAGTCGAGGTCACTATGCAGCGGCCAGGTCCTGACCTGCGGATACACAGTAGCCAAAGCTCGCACAGTGGCATTAGAGATGGCTGACAGCATCGCGCTCGACCTCGTTGACAAGCATCTGCTGACCGACCAACTGATACTGCATATCGGCTATGATGCCGCAAGCCTCCACGACCCCACGGTAAGGGCTAAATATGACGGCAAGATCGGCACAGACTGGTATGGGCGCGAAGTGCCTCAGCATGCTAACGGCACTGCCAATCTGACATCGCCCACCTCCTCAGGGCGAATACTGTCAGAAGCCGTAGGCAAGCTTTTTGACCGCATAGTGCATCCCGACCTGCTCGTCAGACGACTGTCGCTGTCAATCAACCATCTTATCAACGAAGCTGATATGGACCGCCAGCCTTTCCGCTCCGAGCAACTGGAACTGTTTACCGACTATGACGAGCTCGCACGTCAGAAGGAAGCTGCGCGACAGGAATTGGCAAAAGAGCGACGCCGGCAGGAAGCCGTGCTCCAGATAAAGAAAATGTTTGGCAAAAACTCCATACTACGCGGTCTCAACTACGCGGATGGAGCCACCCAGCGCGACCGCAATACCCAGATAGGAGGACACAAGGCATGAACCGCTACGATGATATAATCAATCTGCCTCGCCCAGTCAGCCGTACACACCTGCCCATGCCCCTGGCTGCCCGTGCATCCCAGTTCGCCCCCTTCGCCGCCCTGACAGGCCACGAAGAAGCCATAGCCCGTACAGCCCGACACATAGCCGAGGCATACGAACGTCATGACAACCCCAAGTCAACCATTGACAGCGATGATGTGTTATAGAATAAAAAACACATCACGTTATGGTACGACACATACTTCTTACCGCCTCCATCTTAGGACTGGTTTCATCTGGCGCATCCGCCCAGTTCTATTCAATCGACGCCGGAACAGACGGTGTCAATCTCCACGTATCCAATTTCATCCCCGCAATTCCAGCCCCGGTCGTAGTAGCCCCAGCTCCGGTCGTAGTCCCATTGCGTCCAGGCTTTGTCATGCCACCTTCTCCTCACCGTTACCACAAAGCCATAAAAAAAGCACGTAAAGCCTACTACAAGGAACTACGTCACGGCGCATACTACGCACCATATTATGCGACTCCGGCAATGGTCTACGTTGACGATGACTATTATGACGACTACGAAGACTATATCGAGGATATCCACAAAGCACGCAAAAAAGCATACAAGAAGGCATACAAACATTACAAAAAGGATATGAAAAAACGCCACAAGCGTCATCATCATGACGACTGACAGACGTAAGTCCAATCGCCCACCATTATCCCGACCTGTCTATCTGAGTTACAGATAGACAGGTCGGGATAATCTTTCTTATATAGTTCATCGCCATCTGATGAGACGATTTATTTTGAAAATTACAAGATACGAGTTTGAAGGAGCATGGTATCTGATGGATAATCGCTATATTTGAACTCAAAACCTTTATTGATATGATTGAGACCAACAGACTCATTTTGCGCCCGTGGCGGGATGATGACATACTTCCGTTCTTTGAAATCAACAGTGACAGGGAGGTTATGGAGTTCCTTCCCAAATGTCTTTCATTAGAGGAAACAAGGCAGTTCTACAACCGCATAGTAGCCGAACATAACGCTTGTGGTTACGGACTTTATGCTGTTGAACTAAAAAACAGCGGCAGCTTTATCGGTTATGTCGGATTCCATAATTTTGATTTTGATGCGGATTTTTCTCCTGGCGTGGAGATTGGCTGGCGGCTTGCGAGAGCGCATTGGAATCAAGGATATGCCACAGAAGCCGCAAAAGCATGTATAGCTCATGCACAAAAACACGCATTATTTGATGAGATTTATTCATTTACTACCATCAGCAACCATCGGTCAGAGCGTGTGATGCAGAAAATAGGGATGGAGCGACTCGGCACTTTCTCTCATCCGGCATTGCCGAAAGACCATAGGTTGGCTCCTCATGTACTTTATGCTACCCTCCGATCATAAGCCATGTCGGCAGTACAGCAATCACGAATATCTATGCAAAACCGATTATCGATATCCTAGTTGAAATCCCGTCTGAGGCTGATTGGCAACACATAAAAATAGAAATGGAAGCAGCGGGATATATCCACATGTCCTCATCAGCAAATCGCATGAGTTTTAACAAAGGTTATACTCCCGATGGCTATGCAGAAAAGGTATACCATATCCATTTTCATCCAGCAGGTGACAATAACGAGATTTTATTTCGTGACTATCTAAACAATCATCCGACAGCAGCACTCGAATATGAAGCATTGAAATTAAGTCTGTTACCCCGATATCAAAACGACAGGGACGGCTATACCGCAGCTAAATCCGGCTTCATCAAAAGAATAATCGCAGAAGCTCAAAAAAACATTGAATGACAAATGAAAGAAGTAAATCCCAACGAAACTACCCGTGCATACGCATTTGATATGTGGATGAAAGCGCCCATGCCGATGGTGACGTTTTTCAAGACGCTTGAAGTGTCGCGCCTCGTAAAAATCAGCCGGAAGAAAAAACTCAAATTCAACATGCTGATGTGCTGGTGCATCGGCAAAGCGGCAAGCCAGATCAAAGAATTTTTCATGCTCCCTGTCGGAGATAAGCTGATTCAATACGACAGCATTGCTGTCAACACCATCGTTGCCAACAGTCAAGGCGAAGTAAGTTCCTGCGACATCCCCTTTTCAGAAGATTTAGAGACGTTCAACTCAGATTATCTACGGCTCACTCAGCAAGTAGCTCAAACATGCGAGAACCACGATCTGACAGACAGCATGGTAATAGGCACCTCGGCATTAGCTCAGTTTGACATCGACGGAGCTGTCGGGATGTACAGCGGAATATTCAACAACCCCTTCATGATTTGGAGCCGATACCGCAAATCATGGCTCAAAACCACCCTCACAGTATCATTTCAATTCCATCACACCCAGATGGACGGTGCCCATGCTGCCCGCTTCCTTGATCTGCTCCAAAAAGAAGTCTCCCAGCTACACTAATAACCACTCTGTCACTCAATATGATCAAGCGACAGTTACACTGAATCAATTTAGAAGCTCCTGCTGAAATATCTAACCGAATATCATTTAACACCAGATAATGCCTTACATATCAGTTGAAAGCGGAGCATTGGGCTCCGAGCAAAAGAAGGAACTTATAGAGCGTCTGACTATGACAGCCTCTGAAATAACGCATATCCCGGCGCAGTTCTTTACCGTCACCATCAAGGAATTGCCTGACGAAAACTTCGGTATCGGCGGCAAGTCAATTGACGAAATCAAACGCAATTACAAACCATGAACCTTACTCTCAGGCCATATCAGCCCACGGATGCCAATGTAATCACTACTTGGCTTAAAAGCGAGTATCTTATGCATCAATGGTGTGCTGACCGATATGAGCGGTTTCCTGTCACGCCGGAAGATATGAACGCATATTATAGTGAGTTTATTGACGGACAAAATTCTCTTGCATTGACTTTGGTTGACGGTCAAGAGATCGTTGGATATATCACTCTGCGCATCCCTGCCGACGATCCGACAGAGCGACGTCTCGGTTTTGTTATTGTTGATGACTCCAAACGTGGCAGAGGATTAGGGAAAGCCCTTGTCGCAATGACGGTTGATTATGCTTTCCTAAAACTCGGTGCTACAAAAGTATCATTGGGCGTATTTGAAAACAATTCGGCAGCTATCAGGTGCTATGAATCGGCTGGATTTCATCGTGTTGTCAGGCAAGAGATAGAGAGTTATGATTGCCTTGGTGAAACATGGAATTGTATTGAAATGGAATACCAGATGATTATTTAATGGTCGTTAAACGCCTGAAAACAGCAACAAAGGATGACGCCTGATGACATTTTGAGATATTGCCTTGACAACTTTGAAGGAGTGGTCGAAGTGAGCAGTTGGGGAGAACGTGGCATATTCTATAATCCCGGTGGTGTGTTAAAGCGTGGCGTATATGTATTGACCGTCAAAGAAAAGGATGGCGAAAATGACCGCGCGTCGATGCTTGACCGAGAGGGGGTATGGAGATTGAATATCGGTGTACGCAAACCGACGTTCCGCATTTTGTTCGGCGAATTGCCCAAACGCCCATGTAAAGGCGGTATTGTGGATATGCCTTACGACTTTTCAGCCAAGGATGTCATCATGCCGCATCCAGTCTATGCGTGGATGGGGTGGATTTGTGTGCTGAATCCATCAGAACAGACTTTTGAACAATTGAAACCGCTAATGTTGGAATCATATGAATATGCAAAAGAGAAATTCAGTACTCGTAAAATATAAAAACATTTTTACGAACTATAAGAAAGAAGAAAGAGCTAAATCTTAGCGACTTAGCTCTTTCTTTGTGTTGCCTTGGAAGGATTCGAACCCTCACAGGCGGAACCAGAATCCGACGTGCTACCATTACACCACAAGGCAATGTGTCTGTGTCATTTCGTTTTGACGATTGCAAAGTTAAGGACTTTTCTTAATTCTGCAAAATTTTTGCGGAATTTTTTGAAATATTTTTCTGCGAGGAATAACACAGAAATGCTATATATGCCTCCAGGCATCGCAAATCACCCCACATAAGGGACATGGCGCAGACTCCCTGATTTGTGGGGCTGCGCCATGGTTGTACATTATAATTCAAGAGATTAGAAGCTGTAGGCTGCCATAAGCATCATGCGGTTGGCATGATTGGATATGTGGCAGCTGTCGGTGCGTTTGCCCCAGAGGTATTCGAGACCGAACTGGAGTCCTGTGACGGGTTCAAACACGCCGTTGACGGCTACATACTGACCGTAGCGATACGCATCCGCGCCGAGCGACTCCTGATTGTAGAGGCGGCACTGACTGTAGGTTGCAGACATAAAGAATTTGCTCGAGAAATCATATTGCACACCTGCGAAATATCCGAGGGTACCTGGAGTTATCAGCTTGCCTGCTTCGTCGACCGAGGGAATGAGATCGTAATCCATGCCGCTGAGATCATTGAGATACTGGGCAACGCCCTTACCATACATGCACTGATAGAAGATTGTCGTGTTAGGGATACTGGCGATGTTTCCGCTCAATTCCACGCCCCAACCTGTGGCTGTGCGGTTGTCGGCTGTGAGGACATCGCGATACGAAAGATTGCGGAGTATTGCCGACAGTCGCACCCGGCTGTCACCGCCATTCCAACCATACTGGATATAAGTCGGGATGTCAGGGACGCGCTGGGCTATCTTATGCGTATCGTCGGTGAGAGTATACGATGCCTGAGGAACTTCGACAGCCACTCCGACCGTCCACTGCTTGTCTTTGCCGAAACGCGGAGTCCACTGGATGCCCACATTGTCAGAACATGTCCCTCCCGCAGGACCTTGCTCATCAACGGTAAATGGGGCTGCGTCATCGTCATTGAAAAGCGCAGTAGCAAGACCTGCACGCAGACGGCCAATATTAGCCCATGCCTGTTTCAGCTTGAAGCAGTTGCCGCTCTCTCCGCCAGAAAACTCAGTCTCGATATACATGCCATAGTTGCCGAGTTTCTCCTGATGACCCACCAGCTTGATGTATAGCTTTGAATTATTGACCGTGCCGTCAAATCCAGAGCGCATCTCCGGGTCAGACGGTACAGGGATGTCATGGGGGACAAAGGAACCATTACCGTCGACCGATCCGTCAAAGTCATATTGCAGAGTGCCTTTGAGCATGCCTCCAATACCGAGAGCTACACGCCCTTTCTTGTCGACAAACAAGAAGCGCGGAGCCTGCCGTACCTCGTAGTGCCAGCCATCCGGTTCAAAAAGAGCATTGAAGATGCGCTGATGAGCTTCAGTGTTAAGTTCCTCGGCATTGGCATTAAGTATGACTGTATCATCTGGGATTTCAACAGCCGATTCCTGAGCCGTGATTGTACCGAAAGCAAGTGCAGATACCATCAGAGCACTTGAAACTTTTGGGAAATGACGCATAACTTTTTAAGTATTTATGTAATGAAAATTTTTTTGGTTATATTTGACTTCGTCTGATATACCCGGCGCTCGGCAAAGCACAATAAATTTTGCTTTGCTCTCGACTTCTCCGTATATTTGTAATAACATAAACATACAGCCAAATGTTTTAAGATATCTTAGCATATTGTCTCTGTTTTCTACCATTCCTCTGAATGACACCAACATTAACCACCTCACTACACACCCTTGATATAAGCGGCATACTGGATTGCGCCGGTCAATGGCTCACCACGATAGCCGATGCCCTGTGTGGCTATCCGCTGTTCGTACTCCTGATAGGAGGCGGACTGTTCCTGATGTGCTACAGCGGTTTCACCTCGCTGCGCCGTCTGCCCCACTCCATCAGAGTGCTCCGTACCAAGCAGAGCGCCGACGGCAAAGCCACCGGACAGATCAGTTCGCTGCAAGCACTCGCTTCGGCAGTCTCTGCTACCATCGGCATGGGCAACATAGCCGGTGTGGCAATCGCCCTTATGATGGGTGGTCCCGGAGCTATATTCTGGATGTGGATGAGTGCACTGGTTGGTATGTCGACCAAATACCATGAAGGTGTGCTCGCCATAAAGTATAAAGGTCGTGACCGTGACGGTAATCCGCAAGGAGGCACGATGCACATCATAGAACACGGTCTGGGACGGAAGTGGAAGCCATTGGCTATCACATTCGCTTTTGCCGGTATGCTCGGCACGCTCTGCATACTAAACGCCAACCAACTGACCGAGGCACTCGTGGCTGGAGTGTGGAACGGAGACGACACCGTAAGCCTTCGATTTGCCATAGGTATAGCCATCGCCGCGGTAGTGGCATTGGTGGTACTCGGAGGCATCAGGCGCATCGCCAAGGTGGCATCATATCTCGTGCCATTTATGGTAGCACTCTATTTCGCCCTCGTGAGCTACATCATAGTTACACACATACAGGATGTGCCTGGAGTAATCGCATCCATATTCACCGAGGCGTTCAATCTCCGTGCCGGATGGGGAGCACTTGCAGGCATAGCCATCATAGGGGCACGGCGCGCGGCATTTGTCAACGATGCCGGCATAGGCACCGCCACCATCATGCACGGTGCATCGCGCAACACCGAGCCTGTCAAGGAAGGTCTCGTGGCGATGCTCGGTCCAGCCATAGACTCCGGGCTGGTGTGCACACTGACCGCTTTGGCGATACTGCTGTGTGGCGACATATCATCAGGCGAGGTGCAGGGACTGACCGTGGCAATGCAGGCATTTCGCACCGCCATACCCTACGGCGACATGTTTCTCCTGACCATAGTCCTATGCTTCGCCATGTCATCAATGTTCAGCTACTCGTTCTATGGCTTTACATGCGCCAGCTACCTCTGGGGGCGACGTAAAGCCCGCTGGTACACCTACTTCTTCATCCTCTCGTTGATACTCTTCGCAGTCGTACCGCTCAAGGCAGCAGTAGGACTCTGCGACCTCTTTTACGCCTTCATGGCATTCCACACCATGCTCGCGCTGATACTCCTGCGCAAGAAAGTCAAGGAGGAAACGCGCTGTTACTTCAACAAAACCTCTACCACTCCAAATACCTCATCAATATGAAAGACTTCGGAAACTCGATACACGGACTGCTCAACTTCATGGATGCATCCGTATGCAACTTCTATGCCATACATACCCTGCGGCACATTCTTGACCATGCTGGCTTTACCGAACTTGACCGTCGCAACCATTGGGAACTGCATCGGGGCGGCAAATATTATACCACTGCCAACGGCTCTGCCCTCTTCGCATTCATCGTAGGCGAAGGTGATGCTGCCGAGGGATTCAAAATCATATCGGCTCACAGCGACTCTCCGGGATTCCGCATCAAACCCAGCGCCGAGATGGTCACAGACGGCAATATCGTCAAACTCAACACCGAAGTCTATGGCGGTCCGATACTCTATACATGGTTTGACCGCCCTCTATCGATAACCGGGCGCGTAATACTCCGCACTGATGACCCGCTGCGTCCCGAGACACGGCTGATCCGCATCGACCGTCCGCTTCTGACCATACCGCACCTTGCCATACACTTCAACCGCCAGGTCAACGATGGCAATCCTCTATCCAAACAAAAAGATATGCTCCCTGTGCTCGGGCATATCCGCGACCGCGCCGAAGCCGATGGGCTGCTCATCCGACTGGTCTCGGAGCAATTAGGTGTGGAAAGCAGTCGCATCCTGGATTTTGATCTCAGTCTGTATGATATAACAAAAAGCTGTCTGATCGGACTTAATGAAGAGTTCATCAGTTCAGGAAGACTGGATGACCTGTCGATGGTGCATGCCGCGGTCTCCTCTCTTACCGCATCAACAGGCATTCAGCGCATGACCCGCATCATGGCAATCTTTGACAATGAGGAGACTGGCAGCGGCACCAAACAGGGTGCGGCATCGCCAGTCCTCGCCCACATATGCAGGCGAATCACCGCAGCCCTCGGCGGAAACGAGGAGGATTATCTCCGTGCAGTGGCATCGTCATTCATGGTCTCAGCCGACAATGCTCACGGCATACATCCCAACTATCCCGAAAAGCATGATCCGACCAACCACCCTGTGCTCGGCGGCGGTCCGGTCATCAAGATCAATGCCAACTGCAAGTACATGACCGATGCCGACTCGGCGGCTGTGTTCCGCACGGTGTGCGAAGATGCCGGCGTACCGTTCCAGTATTTCGTCAATCACAGCGATGTGGCTGGAGGCTCTACTCTCGGCAATATCCTGACCTCGCAGATTGACCTACGTGGCGTGGATATGGGAGCTGCCCTGTGGGCGATGCACTCAGTCCGCGAGACCGCCTCTGCCGATGACCACATGATGATAACCCGGGCTTTCAAGCAGTTTTATGACTGCTGAGCAAGATAAATCTTATTAATTCTTATAAACCTCATAATATCATATGATAACCGGCTTTCTCAATCTCGGCACCGGCGAAATAATTCTGATTGCCGTGGTGGTACTCCTCCTGTTCGGTGGCAGAAAAATCCCTGAACTGATGCGCGGTCTCGGCAAAGGTGTCCGCTCCTTCAAGGACGGACTCAATGAGGTTACTGACGAGGTAAACCGTCAAGATGACTCCGACCGCAAAGGGTCAGACAAACGATAACGGCGAGATGCCGTTTTGGGACCATCTTGACGCATTGCGCAAGGTGATGATCCAGATGCTTCTGTTGCTCGTGGCAGTGGGGGCTGGATGCTTTGCTGCCATGCCGTGGCTGATGGATCACGTGATAATGGCTCCATGCAGCTCTGACTTCATCCTCTACCGTTGGTTGGGCAACGTTGGAGGTAATTTAATGCCTGACTTTGCTATCACGCCCTTTGAAATCAGCCTTATCAACCTCAACCTGTCTACGCAGTTCTTTCTCCATTTCTCTCTGAGTCTATGGACTGCACTTATCTTGTCATTCCCTGTGCTGCTCTATCTGCTTTGGACGTTCGTATCGCCGGCATTGCTGCCCGAGGAAAAACGCGGAGCGCGCACCGCATACCTGCTCGGCTCAGTGATGTTTTATACTGGCGTAGCTGTCGGATATCTGCTCGTATTTCCGTTGACACTCCGATTCCTCGCCACGTACAATCTGACATCAGCCGTCACCAACACCCTCTCCCTCGACTCCTACATGGATAATTTTCTGACCCTCATCCTGACCATGGGCATCATCTTCGAACTACCCTTAGTGGCATGGATGCTGGGACGTCTCCATATACTGACACGCAACATCTTCACTCGCTTCCGCCGCCACGCCATAGTAGCCCTCCTCATCCTCGCCGCCGTAGTCACCCCCACCGGTGACCCCTTCACCCTCGCCGTGGTCTTCCTCCCCCTTTACCTCCTCTGGGAACTCTCCGCCCTCCTCGTCCCCAGAGATATATCAAATCCTAACGTGTAGGGACATGCCACGGCATGTCCGCTTCACAGGCGATGTAATCTTCACCGTTGGTATCCGCAGACATGCCACGGCATGTCCCTACAATTTCAGTTCAATCCATACTAATCAGTAACTGCGGGATGACTCGCGTTCTTTTGAGTCGCGGTGGACATTGTTGACTTTGTTACCGCCAAACGACCATGCAGCACGAAGCACTACGGCATGAGCATGAATATCATTACATGTGTTGACTGTGAAATCATCGTAGAGAGCTGTTGATTTTGTGATATTCCATCCAAACGGATCATTGACCGCAAGCGACAGATTCAATCTATTGTTAATCAGCGAGTATCTTATATCAGCCCCTATCAGAGAAAAATCCTCATACCTGACCATCCTCTCGTGATATGGGAAGTAGTGGCTGAAACGGATGTTGAAAATCAGAGTTTTCTGGCGATTGAGCATCCATGAGGTATTGAACTCCAATTTGCCGCTCCACCCATAGTCGCTTGCATATTCGAAATCTGGCACACGCGACTCGGCTTGGGTGTAGAATACTTCGCCCCCGACTTTGATATTCCACCATGAAAATAGTCCACGATTATAAGCAACATATAATCCGGTCTTGTTGCTGTCGATAAAATTCTCAGGCACAGTGTACTGGCTGCCGTCGGCATTGAATCTTGTAATGTATCCCATGGCATCATGGTTATAGGAATTGTAGAGCACCGCATATATGCCTTTGTAACTGTAGTTGATTTCGGCATTGTGAGATATGCTTGGTTTCAAGTCAGGATTGCCTGACACATAGTCCGTAGTGGTGGAATAGTAGCGAAACGGATTCAGATCATTGAAGTTGGGTCGCGATATGCCCATTGAATACGATGCCGAGATGCGTCCGATGGCTTGTTTGTTCCAGCTGAGAGTCAATGTCGGAAACAGATAACCGTAACTGTTGTCATGGCGTTCCATCCCCACCGTCTGAAGCCCTCGTACATCGGTATGCTCATAGCGCAGACCCAGTTTGCCGAAAAAAGCATTCGAGAAACTGCGCTCGGCACTCAGATACACTGCGGCGGTCTTCTCGGTATAGTCAAAAGCATTGCTTCGCAACGCATCATTAATCCATGCGCCATCCATAAGATTTGCCGTGTTGATCAGCGTATTGTTACCAATGGTTGTATAAGCCGCTCCGGTCTCCATCTTCATAAACAAGAACGGAAGCACAGCATCCAATTTCACCGAATGGATGTGATACTTATTGTGCCCCTCATCTGACAGTTTAGTATCAGCTCCAAAAGCAGTCTCCGTCTCAACCTCCGAATAAGATTTACTATCCTTGTTGAAATAATTATAGGTAAGACTCAGCATCTTGCCCGAATTATCTAACTTCCAATCGGTAAAAGCAGTCAGTGTGATAGCATTGTTTGGACGTGAGGGCGAGTAGTTAGATGAATGGTATTCCATTCCGTCATCAACAGTAGTGTCTATAAGCGAACTTTTCAGGCGTGTAGTGCTGAAATTGGCGATGACACCAGCAGATAAGCAATCGGCAAACTTGTATTTGAACAGTCCGTTGGCTCCTAAGATGCGGTTTGTAAAATCATTGGTGCGCCATGATGTTTTTACATAGTCGGCAAACGTATATGTGCGGTCAAGGTCATTCCTCCCTTTCATATTCTGCCAACTGGCATCGGCAGAAATCTCCACTTTCCTCGTGGTATGCGACACACTTCCACCGAGCAGATAACTGAAATCCTCACGGATGCTGCCGTTACCCCACAGGTTGCCGCGGGTCCCGAGCAACTCGTTTCTCGTAGTGATGCTTATATAAGCCACGTTGGCAGCAGCCGCATATTTCGCCGGAGGAGTGGTGAGCAGTTCGATCTTCTCTATCCCTGACGACTGGAGGTTTTTGAGACGCAGAGCTATAGCTTCATCGGGTATTTCAAGCAGATGACCGTCGATGATATACCGCACCGACGACTTTCCAGCCACCGACACCATGTCATTGACAACGGATACACGCGGTATGCGGTCAAGCACCTGCACCCCATTGAGTCCCACGGCATAGGGATCATTCTTGATCAGATATACGATTTTATCAGGCTGCTGCTTCATAACCGGCTGCCTTGCCACAACCACCACCTCGTTAAGTTCAAGCTCCCTCTCCCAGCGAGCCAATATCGAGTCATTGACCTCCTGACCAGCGGCATCCATAGCGGAAAACATCAATACAACGACCACTACACAAGCATAAATGCGATAAAATTTCATAATAAAAAAAGAGTGTTGATTAATATTACACTCTATATACGATGCTTGTCCTTCAAACATAACAGCCACCAGTGAAATTAACATACTAATGCTGTTAACAGTGCATGATTATCAGTCTGTTTTTATGGCAGGGTTTTGGCGGAGGAGGTGGGTAATGAAGCTGGAGCGGTGGATTGGGGAGATATGAAGCGGAGAGAGGCTTTTGAGGGGCGACGGGACAGTGAAGGTGATGGTCAGACGGCGGTTTGACAAGCCTGATGTGCCTATGTAACCTGTGGTTTTGCGTACCTCCTTGATGGCGGAGATAGGGAAACGCTTAGGGATGAAACATCGATATACCACCAACTCTTCATCAGTGATGACGTACCAATAGCCGAATATCATGACAATATACACTGCAATGATTCCTCCGCATACTGATATTGCATAACGCCATGACATCTCTTTAGCAAAAAAAATATCACGCCGAAGGTAACTATGAGGATTACCCATACCCACATGCCTATCTTGGAACGATACACTCTTTTTGCCATGACCTATTTTGCTGGGATTTCTATTTTCTCCCCGAGGAAGTAAGGCTGCTTGCCAGTCCATACGTCAAGCATCATCTTGTCACGGGCAAGCCATTCCCTCAACGCCAGTCTCGTCCTGACCCAACGTCCTGCTCTCAACGGAGCTGATACAGCCACCGCCTCTATCCCATTGGCTTCGGCGAGGTATAAGGCCCGGGCGTTATGATCTGACTGTGAAATGATGGTGAGACTGTCACAACCGAACACCTCCTTAGCTCTGACCACCGAATCAAGAGTGCGGAAACCTGCATAATCAGGCACTATGCGTTCCTCCGGCACACCGTGAGCCATCAGCGAGTCACGCATAGCCGTAGGCTCGTCATAACCTCTGGTGTGATTATCTCCACTGGCAATTATATAGTCGATTTTCCCGGCATGAAAGAGCTTAACAGCCGTATTGATACGATTGATAAAATACGAGTTGGGACGACCGAGGCGGTTCATCGGATTTGTCCCCAGAAGCAGCCCTACCCTATTATGAGGAATAGAATCCACATTCGTATAAATACGACATGCGGCTGCCTTCTCCACCATGATGTTGGCATACACGGTAAACGAAACGAGAACAAGCAAGCAACCTCCAAGACCAAGAGCCAGCCGCGAAACAAGAGTCTTTGTACGTGTCATAATAATCATGTCTGATTACAAAATTAGACATAATATCCCTGGCAAGCAAATAAACCGGAATGAGAGGGCGTGCCGAGTAGAACATATTTGACTTATGTCAATTCCACGCGGCACGCCTAATTCATACGCCTGATGTGTCAGACGGCGGTGGTGCCGTCGGCGGCGGGGTTGGTGGGGGGCTTGGGGGGATCGTCAGAGGGGAAGAGGCGCGAGAGGTGTTTTTCGCGGAAACGCTCGAGGAGTTCCCAGAAGTTGGGGACGAAGAGGGTGCCGACGATGGCATTGACTGCCATACCGAAGACTACGGCGGTACCTAAGGACAAGCGGCTCGCTGCACCTGCACCTGTAGCAAAGAGCATGGGCATGACACCAAATACGAAAGCCAGTGCGGTCATCATGATCGGACGGAAGCGGACACGACCTGCGTCCATGGCGGCTTTGCGTATGTCAAGTCCAGCCTTGCGATAGTCAATGGCATACTCCACGATAAGAATGGCGTTTTTAGCAGAAAGTCCCAAAAGCAATATGATACCGATCTGAGTATAGATAGATATGCTCTGCGACATGAAGATACACCCGAGCACTGTGCCGAGGATGGCGGTAGGCATGGATATCACCACTGCCACGGGATCCGTCCAGCTCTCATATTGGGCAGCGAGCACAAGTATGGTGATAATTACCGCAAACAACAACACCATCGTGATGGTAGTGCCTGACTGTGTCTCCTGATATGCCTCACCTGTCCATGCATAGGAGTAATCATTGCCGAGCTGCTCTTTTACAAGCTGCTCCATCAGGTCTATCCCCTCCTTCGAACTCACGCCATGGGCAGGGATAGCCGTCACGGATGCAGTAGTGTACATGTTGTATCGGTCAACCGACGGCGCGCCCATCGACGGTTCAATGGATGTGAACGAGGAGAACGGTACCATCTCGCCATTGCCGTTACGGACGCTTAGTTTTAGCACGTCATTGATGTTTCCCGTTGCTGACGGCTGTCCGGCGATATTGACCTGATAGACGCGTCCGAATTCCACAAAATCATTGACGTAACTGCCGCCCATAAATGCCGACAGAGCCGAGAATACCTGCGAGAGCGACAGCCCTTGCATCTCTACCTTGTCACGATTGATATTGAGAGTATATTGCGGCACTCCTCCCTGATAGAAGGAGTTGAGCTGCTCTATGCGAGGGTCATCGTGGACTGCAAGAGTCAGCTTGTCAATGGCATTTTTCAATGCCTCGGTGCCACGGTTTTGTATGTCAAGGAGCTGCATCTGCAAGCCTGAGGTCAGACCCAGACCTGGAATAGCCGGAGGATTGACGGCAAACACCACCGGTTCCTGAAGCGTAGCCGTGATTTCCGACACCTTCTTGATGATGCCGTCGACACTCAACGCCTTGCCCTTGCGGTCTTTCCATGGTTCAAGCACCACGAATATTGATCCTGAGTTGCTGCCGTTGCCGCCGCCCATCATCGACATGCCCGAGATAGCCATGACATCTTTGACACCGTCAAGTTTCTGCATCTCCGAGGAAATCTGATCCATGACCTTCTCCGTGCGGTCGAGCGATGCTCCGGTAGGCAGTTGCACCGAGGTCAGAAAATAACCCATGTCCTCGCTCGGCACATAGCTTGTCGGCCACTTGAGGAAACCCCAGAAAGCGAGGAAACAAAGCACCAGATAAAGTCCTATTGCCATCGCCGGTTTACGCAACAGGCTGCCTACTATATTGGTATATCCCTGCCATACCTTGCCATAACCCTTGTTAAACCAGCGGTACACGCAGAAAGTAGCCGGTTTACGCGGCTTAAGGAACAAAGCACACATCGCTGGCGTAAACGTCAGAGCATTGAAACCCGAAAAAGCAGTAGAGACGGCGATGGTCAAGGCAAACTGTTTGTAAAGCTGCCCCGTAATACCCGATATAAACGCCGTAGGGATAAACACCGACAGCAGCACCAGCACCTCGCCGACTATAGGACCAGTAAGCTCGTTCATCGCCTTCTCGGTAGCCTGCTTGACCGACAGCTTCCCCTCATCGACTATACGGGCGCAGTCCTCCACAACCACTATGGCATCATCCACCACTATGGCAATGGCAAGCACAAGACCGAAAAGCGTAAGCGTGTTGAGCGTGAATCCCATCAGCTTCATCACCGCAAACGTGGCAATCAACGACACCGGTATAGTCAGCATCGGTATGATGACCGTGCGCCAGTTTTGCAGGAAGATGAGTATTACGAGCATAACAATCAGTGTGGTCTCGACAAATGTCACCACTAATTCATCTATCGACTCGGTCACAAAATTAGTAGTGTTGAGAATCACACGGTAATGCACACCGGGAGGGAAATACTCAGCCAGCTCATCCAGTCGGTCCAGACAGTCATTTGCCACCTTCAAGGCGTTAGCCCCAGGAAGCTGAGCCACACCGAGCAGACCAGCCTGACGGGAGTTGACAGTAGAGGTGGTGCTGTAGCTCTGGCTACCGAGATCCACAGTAGCGATGTCACTTAGACGTAGCAGCCCTCCGTCAGGACTGTTACGGATGATGATGTTGCCGAACTCCTCCGGAGTCACCAAGCGTCCGCGACTCGTCAGCGTGTACTGGAAAGCCGCATCGCCGTGGATAGGAGGCGCACCGACAGCACCGGCTGATACCTCAAGGTTCTGCGCCTCGATTGCCTGACGCACCTCATCGGCGGTCACCTCGCGGATACGCATCTTGTCAGGATCAAGCCATATACGCATACTGTAATCACCTGCGCCGAATGCGCTGACCTCACCCACACCGTCGACTCGCGCAAGCTCGTCAACTATGTTAAGCTGGGCATAATTAGTCAGATACAGACCATCGTAATTATGTATGGAATCTCCCTCTATGGCGATGAAAAGTATCTGGTCAGAGGAGCGAGACATGACATCCACGCCCTGCTGTTGCACCGATCCGGGCAATTGAGGTTCTGCCAGCGAAACCCGGTTCTGCACCTTGACGGTCGCCATGTCAATATCCGTGCCCACTTCAAAAGTGATGGTGAGCATATAAGAGCCGTCACTTGACGAGGTGGAACTCATGTACATCATGTTTTCCACACCGTTGACCTGCTCCTCTATGGGCACGCCTACGGTTTCAGCCACAGTCTTGGCATCTGCACCCGGATATGTCGCACTGACCATCACCGTTGGCGGTGTGATGTCAGGGAATTGTGCCACGGGTAGCGACTTGACGGTCAGCAGCCCCACGAGCACCATAAGTATGACTATGACCGTGGCAAAAATAGGCCTTTCGATAAAGAATTTTGAAAACATCGTCTCTACTTCTGCTGGATAGGTTTAACTGTCATCCCGTCACGGACCTTAAGAAGCGCCTGCGTCACATATCTTGACTGCGGAGTAAGCCCGGATGTCACGACTCTCATCGAGTCACGCACGAGTTCTCCTATCTTGATAGGAGTATATATCACTTTATTGCTGTCATTGACCACATAGACGTATTTGCCTGCCTGATCAGTGCTTATAGATGCGTCTTTGACGAGGATGGCATTCGGCAGCTTGGCGTAGGGAAGAACTATGTTGGCATACATGCCGTCCTTGAGTTCGCCGTAGGCATTGTCAAGTTGCGCTTTCAGCTGTAATGTCCCTGTTGACTTGTCAATCTCGGGAGAAATATATGACAGGTCTGCATAATAGCGGTGGGGCAGCGTGTCCTCAAATGTTACAGGGATGCGTGCATAGTCAAGTTCCTGACGGCTGCCTTTGTTGTCCATCATGCGCATGAACTGCGTGTCCTCGATGTTGAACACCGCACTCAGTTTGCTGTCGTCATATATCGTGGCAAGAGTGACAGGGCTTCCCGCACCGGCAAGATACGCGCCTGGATCAGGACCGGAAGCGGTTACATGTCCGTTGAACGGGGCTCTGACGGTGCAGTAACCGAGGTTGGTACGCGCACTCTGTACGGCAGCCTCGGCATTGTGTATGGCAGCGAGCGAATTTTTCATCTCACTCTCCGCCTGTATCACAGATATACGAGCCACGGCATCGCTTTCGAGAGCCTTTTTCATCGCCTCATAATTGTTCTTATTATACTCATATGTGGAACGCGCGGTGGCAAGCTGGGCTTCAGCCTGAGCCAACGCATCGCGATACTGGGTGTCCTCAATGGTGAAAAGCACCTGTCCTTTGTTGACAAACTGTCCCGAGGCGTAATCCTTGGTTCGTAGATAACCGTTTACCCTCGCAACCAACTGTACCACAGCCTGAGCCTGTAAATAACCCGGATATGACTTGGTCAACGTTACAGTGTCGACCTCCGGCATGGCGACAGCCACCGGTAACTCGGCATCTCCATCAGCCGATGACTTCTTGTGGCATGATGACATAATCATCGCCACGGCTGTCATAAATATAAGTGAACAGCTATATGCCTGATAGATTTTCATCGTTTTATATCTGTTTGGTGAATAATGCTGTTATTTAGAAATTGATCTCCCAGCCGCCGCCGAGAGCCTCATAGATGTTGACCAGATCTTTGAGAGCATTGCCCTGCGCCACTATGACACTGTTGGTGTAAGTGAGATAATTGAGCTGGGCATCTACCACGTTGGTAAATGAGGACAGCCCCTTCTTATAAAGGTCAAGTGACAGGTCGAGTGAACGCTGGCTCTCTTCGACCACCATATTAAGTTCGCCTATCTGGGTGATGGTCTGTACATAATTGACCATGGCGTTATCAACTTCCTGAAGAGCGTTAAGCACCGTGAGATTATAGTTATCGATGCCGAGCTGCATGTTCTCGCGAGCCATCGCCACATTGTACTTTCTTTCCAGTCCGTCAAAAATAGTCCATGAAAGTGTGGGGGCGATGGAATATGTAAACGAATCCTTGCTGAACATATCCCCTATCTTATGCGCGGAAGTACCTATCGAGCCGTTAAGGGTCAGAGTGGGTAGAAAATCCTTCTTCGCTATACCCAATTCGGCAGCATATGCAGCCAGCTCCTTTTCAGCCGAAACGATGTCAGGACGGCGGCGCAGCAGATCCATAGGTATACCCGTAGCCACCATCTGGAGATATGAAGGAAGCGGACGTGGCTTGCAAAGCAGATCACGTGCATAGTCAGGAGTGACGGCAAGAAGCACCGCTATCGCATTGAGCGAAGTATTGATGCCTGCAGTCAATGCCGGAAGCGTCGCTTTGGTCGAATGATACACCGTGCGCGCCTGGCTGACATCGAGCATGGAAGCGAGTCCGCACTCAAAGCGTGCCTCGGTGATTTTCACCACCTTCTCCTGCGACAGCAGATGCTCGTTGGCAACCGCTTCTTCGGCTTGCAGCACCCTGAGCTGGAAATAAGCATTGGCTATGTCGCCGCATAGGCTCACCATCGCTCCGGCATATTCAGCCCTTGAAGCCTCCCACGAGGCTTTCTTGGCTTTGACTCCGCTTGTGATCTTGCCAAACAGATCTATCTGCCAGCTCATGTCTATCCCGAGCGAAAAGTAACTTTCATTTGTAGCCGGCATGACTGGCGATGATATCGCTCCTGAGTTGCGCGCCTTGGTCCATCCGGCATCAAGATTAAAGGAAGGGAAATATGCCGAACGAGCCTCAAGCATCGTTAGGCGCGCCATCTCCATGCGGCGCGCAGCCATCAGCACATTGTAGTTGTTATTGACACCCATGGCAATAAGCGAGTCCAGCAAGGGATCATTGAACTTCTTCCACCATCCGTCATCGGTGGGTATAGTCTGGTCAAAATGCTCATTATAAACCCAGCGCGAAGGCAGAGTGTCGTTAAGATTTCTTATCACCCCTCTCCCCTCCCCGGCATATGATGCCAAAAACGGAGGCAGCAGAAGCATGACAGTCAGACACAGTCGGACAGCGTAACGATTCATTTGTGATATAAAAATATGCATATAAAGCAACATGCCTTACTATTATGATAAATAAACCCATCAAATTCAAAAAATGTTTTAATCATCCACGCCATAGGGATATTTTGCTCATTTTAACTTCATATAATAAAACCATCTGAACTACATGCAAGAGTGCTATGTTTATCTTATGTATCATGAATACAAGGATTGCAGATAATATCATTTCAACCAACAAAAAATTTAAGTATATAAACACTTATGACACGTAAAATCAAGTTCGATGACCTCAAAGCAGCGGTCAACGAAGCCTATGAGCAATTAAAGAACGACAATGAGGGAACTCCCGACACCACTTATAGCTGTGAATGCACCGGCGGATGCTTCGGCATAGCTGTAGTGCTGACCGACGGCTCAGTAATCACTGCAGGCACAACCGACTGCAAGGCAGCTCTCGGCTCCATCGCAAAAGTCCCCATTGCCACATGTCTGCTCAGCCAGATGACACCCGACGAGATAATACAGAAATCAGGTCAATGCCCCTGTGCATGCAAATGCAAAGGTAAGAAACCCGAAATACCTTTCAGTGCCCGCGGCATACGTGCCATAAGCGCCATGCAGCCCACCGGAGATGCCGACGGCAAATGGGATATTCTATCTGACCGCATGAACAATCTGATGGGCAGTGCCCCGGAACTTGACGACAAGCTCTACGAGGCATTCAAAAAACAGGCAATAGACTCCAAGGTCGAAGACGTCATGGCAGCAAGCGACTTCTATCTCTATGACGATGCTCCGATAGCCATAGACTCGTATATCAAAGCTATCTCTATGAAAGCATCAGCCCTCCAGCTTGCCACAATGGGTGCCACGATAGCCTCTGACGGTGTGAACCCGTCAAACGGACAGGTAGTATTTGACGGCAAATTCGCCCAGAACATAGTAGCACTCATGGCAGCCAAGGGACCCCACAAGATGTCAAAGCCATGGCTTATGGGAGCCGGCATTCCTGCCAAAAGCAGCCGTAGCGGTGCTATGGTAGCAGTGATGCCAGGAGCTTTCGGTATAGCCGCCGTTTCGCCAATGCTTAACGATGCCGGCGTATCAGTCAAAGCAGCCAAAGCCATCAAGATGATTGCCAACAAGCTTGACATCAACGTATTCGCAAGCGCGAGGGTGGAAATTGTGAAATAACCTATCCTCAAGCTCTACTACACACCTATAGCGGAGACCGCAGCACCATTGTGCCGCAGCCTCCGCTTGGTGTGTTACAAAGTATTTAACAACCCGCATCAAGCATTTGCAATAATTAAGGGTCTGTTATGGAATATTAGAATTGATGATATTGCAATAATCACGCGAAAAAGCTACTTTTGCATATGAAGTAAAAACAATTGCATCGTGATGCTGCGGCATCTGCAATTGCAAGCTGAAATGATTATAATCAATTAATAAAACCCCAATTGTTATCTTTATGAAAAAGAAATGGATATGCACTGTTTGCGGATATGTACACGAAGGTGATGAAGCACCCGAACGCTGCCCCCAGTGCAAAGTACCTGCAAGCAAGTTCAAAGAACTCGTAGAGGATACCCTCAACTTTGTGACCGAGCATGAGATCGGTGTAGCCAAAGGCTGCGACGACGAAATGATTGCTGACCTCAACGCCCACTTCAACGGTGAATGCACTGAAGTAGGCATGTATCTTGCCATGTCACGCCAGGCTGACCGCGAAGGCTATCCCGAAATCGCTGAGGCTTTCAAGCGCTACGCATGGGAAGAGGCAGAACACGCATCCAAGTTTGCCGAACTCCTCGGTGACGTGGTATGGGACACCAAGACCAACCTCGAGAAGCGTATGAACGCCGAGTCAGGCGCATGCGAGGACAAGATGCGCATCGCGCGCCGCGCCAAAGAGCTCAACCTCGATGCCATTCATGACACCGTACATGAGATGGCAAAGGACGAAGCTCGTCACGGCCGCGGATTCAAGGGTCTCTTTGACCGTTATTTCAAGAAATAATCCGTCATCGGAATAATTGTATTCCCCGGCTCGATACAACCATTGGGCCGGGGATATTTATTATAAAACGACAGTTATGATACATATCACCCCATCATTCAAAAAACTGCGATTACTCTTCTCAGCACTCGTGGCAGCTGCTTGCTGCTGCGCCACCCCTGCCGCTGCGCAGTCAGACAAGGGCATCACATTTGCTTTTGCCGGCGATATAATGCAGGGCACGACATTTCCCGAAGACGGGGTTTCATATCTGCCGTCAAACGATGGCAAGGACCTGTTTAAGGATGTCACCGAAATACTGTCGCAAGCCGATATAGCTGCGGCAAACAACGAAGGCACTCTGCTCGACCGCGGCGGCACAGTCAAGCGGTGCGGCGATCCGAAACTCTGCTACGCTTTCCGCACCCCTACCTCCTACACTTCCAATCTCGTCAATGCCGGCATCGACTTCATGTCGATAGCCAACAACCACATCAACGACTTCGGTCCCGAGGGCGTCCGCTCCTCCGAAAACGCCCTGCGCCAGGCAGGCATAGCGTTTGCCGGACTGCGTGACCGCTGTGAGACAGCGATTATCGAGCGCAACGGCAAGAAAATCGGATTTGCCGCATTCGGTCACAACAAAGGCACACTCAGCATCCTCGACATGGAGGAAGTAGACCGCGTCATCAAAGCTCTAAAACAACAGACTGACATCGTGGTGGTGTCATTTCACGGCGGCGGTGAAGGTGCTAAATTCTCACATGTGCCCGCCGGGATGGAACAGTGCTTCGGTGAGGAACGGGGCGATCTGCGGAAGTTCACCCACCGGGCAGTCGATGCCGGAGCTGACGTGGTATATGGTCACGGTCCGCACGTCACACGCGGACTTGAACTCTACAACGACCGTCTGATCATATACTCTTTGGGCAACTTTGCCACCCCCTACCGTGTTAATCTTAAGGGCATCAACGGATATGCCCCTGTCGTGACAGTCAAGACCGATGGCGACGGCAAGTTTGTAAGCGGACAGATACATTCGTTCATACAGCAACGAGGCATCGGTCCGCGCAAAGACGCCACCAATACCGTAGCCGCACACATGGCACGACTTTCACGCGAAGACTTCCCTACTTCACCCCTGACAATCACCAACGACGGCAAAATATCACGCAAATGACCCCCGAAGAGGCACTTACACAGATTTCAGCTCTACGTGACGAACTCAACGAGCACAACCATAATTATTACGTGCTCAACAGTCCGACCATCTCTGACTACGGCTTTGACCAAAAGCTCAAGGAACTTGAGCGGCTTGAGCAGGAATTTCCGCAGTTTGATGATCCTAACAGCCCTACACGGCGTGTAGGCAGCGACATAACTAAGGGTTTCACACAAGCTGCCCACATCTATCCGATGCTCTCTCTGAGCAATACCTACACTGTGGAAGAGGTGGATGACTTCGTCAACCGCGCCCAGCGTGACCTCAACGGAGAGAAAGTCACCATAGTCGGAGAGATGAAATATGACGGCACATCCATATCGCTCATCTACGAAGACGGCAAGCTGGTAAGAGCCGTGACACGCGGTGACGGAGAGAAGGGCGATGTAGTGACCGACAATGTCCGCACCATCCGCAGCATACCCCTACAGCTCCGTGGCAGCGGATGGCCGCAGCGATTCGAGATACGTGGCGAAATACTGCTCCCATGGAAAGAGTTTGACCGCCTGAACGCCGAGCGAGAGTTTAACGAAGAGCCTCTGTTTGCCAACCCGCGCAATGCGGCATCGGGCACCCTAAAGCTGCAAAACTCTGCCGAAGTGGCACGTCGCGGACTGGATGCTTATTTCTACTACATCCTCTCCGAAGACCTTCCCTATGACAACCATTATGACAACATCATGGCAGCGCGACAGTGGGGATTCAAGGTCAGCGACATCATGAAGCCGTTGGAGACCACCGAGGAGGTAGACGCTTTCATACAGCACTGGGACACAGCCCGCAAAGAGCTGCCTGTGGCAACTGACGGGCTGGTGTTCAAAGTCAACTCCCTGCGTCAGCAGCTCAACCTCGGCTACCGCTCCAAGTCTCCACGTTGGGCTATCGCATACAAGTTCCAAGCCGAACGCGCCCTGACAGAGCTCCGCTTCGTATCATTTGAGGTCGGACGCATGGGCATAGTCACTCCTGTGGCTAATCTTGACCCGGTGCTCCTGTCTGGCACGATAGTGAAGCGGGCTTCGCTCCACAACGAGGACATCATACGCACTCTTGACATACATGAGCATGACATGCTCTATGTGGAGAAAGGTGGCGAAATCATACCTAAGATAACAGGGGTTGATGAAAACGGACGTAAACCAGAAGCCAAACCTGTGGAATTTGTCACACACTGCCCGGCATGTGGCACTCCCCTCATACGCGAGGAGGGCGAAGCAGCCTGGATGTGCCCCAACCGCTGGGGCTGCCCTCCACAACTGATGGGACGCATCGAACACTTTGCCGGTCGCCGCATGATGGACATCGACGGCATCGGTGAGGAGACTGTCGAGATGCTCTACAATGCCGGACTGGTCAGAGTCCCGGCTGACCTCTATGACCTCACCCCCGAACAGCTGATGGAGCTTGAACACACGGGGCGCCGCAGCGCAGAGCGCATCATTGATGGAATCCGTGCCACTGTCAATGTCCCCTTTGAGCGCGTGGTATATGCGTTGTCTATACCCTTCTGTGGTGAAACTGTGTCAAAACGACTTGCCAAGAGCGTCAAGAATATCGATACCCTGATGTCGCTTTCGGCAGAGCAACTGACAGCCATAGAGGATGTAGGTCCACGCATCGCCGCCAGCGTCATCGACTATTTCAGCCAGCAGGACAACCGTGACAACGTGGAGCGTCTCCGCAAGGCTGGATTGCAGATGTCGGTCATCGAGCAGGAAGGTCTCTCGTCAGGCGACCAGCTCGCTGGCAAAACCATCGTCATCTCCGGCACATTCAACAAGCACTCGCGTGACGAGTACAAGGAGATGATTGAACGCCATGGCGGCAAAAATGCCGGTTCCGTATCTAAAAAGACATCCTTCATCCTAGCCGGTGACAACATGGGTCCTGCCAAATTGGAGAAGGCACATTCGCTCGGAGTGCAAGTGATCAATGAGGATGAATTTCTTAACATGATAGCTGCTGACACACACGATGAAAAGGATTGACAGCCACGGCTTATTTGACATAAAGGTGGTGCACCGCGACATCTTCCCGGGCAACATCCTTGTCGCAGAGCCGTTTTTGCGTGAAGGCTACTTCAACCACTCCGTAATCTCTCTTATGGACTATTCACGCGAGGACGGGGCCATGGGCGTGGTCATGAACAATGTTATCGCAGGCACCAAGCTCCAGGATGTCTTGCCCTCAATCACGCGCGAAGATCCAGTGCCCATATTTTGCGGCGGTCCTGTGGCATCTGACCGCCTGTATTTCATCCATGCCCTTGGTCATCTGTTTCCTGACGACATCGAGATAAACGAAGGGCTGTATATAGGCCGTGATTTCGCCACTATCACTGACTACGTCAATTCAGGCTACCCTTTGGAGGGGCGGCTCCGCTTTTTCATAGGTTACAGCGGCTGGGAACCCAAACAGCTCGAAAAGGAGTGCATGGAAAATGTCTGGGCTGTCAGCCCGTCAGTTCTCTCGGCTGAGGAAGCCTTGACCGGTAGCGAGGATGCCTACTGGCACAAGACTGTACGCCTCCTTGGCAAGGAGTATCGCCAGTGGCTGCTCCACCCCAAAAATCCGTCGCTCAACTGACAGGCTGCAACTTCCTGAAAGCCTTGCGCTGCACTATCAGGGCGGCTGTGATGACCATGATGCCTGTAATCACCCATGTAATTGGATAGATACCCATCAGCGTCTCAAATGATGGATGCTTGGCGGCGTATGTATATATCCACAGTAGGCGCAACACACACGTGCCGAAAATGGTCAGTATCATCGGAGTCATCGAGTAACCCAAGGCTCGCATATATGAACCTGACACCTCGTAGCTGCTGGCAAGACACTGCACTATAAGCACTGTGTGGAAGCGCATCAGTCCGTATCTGACCACTTCGGGGTCGGTCGTGAACACGCCGAGGCATGCCGTGCCCTGCCATGTGATCAGCACGTTGGCGAGTCCGCACAGCACCACGCTGTAGGTCATACATATACTCACCACCTTGCGGCATCGATCGAGATTTCCGGCTCCGTAATTCTGCCCGGTGAACGCTATGGTGGCGGCGCAGAATCCGGCTATGATGTAATAGCAATACACCTCATAGGTCAGAGCCGCGGCACTTCCGGCTATCGCATCCGAGCCGAACTTGTTGATGGCTGACTGGATGAAGATATTGGATATCGAGAACACCATGCCTTGCAGACCAGCCGGGATGCCTATCTGGAGCATCTTCCTGAAATCCGACCCGTGGAGCGTCCAGCGTCCGAGATGCAACGTCACAGGTTCAGGCTCACGGGTAAGGAAATATACTATGATGGCAGCATTGACACCATTGGAAATCACCGTAGCCCACGCCACTCCGTCCACACCGAAGTCACACACAGCCACAAACACCCAGTCAAGCATGAAATTACACACGGTGGCAACAAGCAGCGAATAAAACGGCAGCTTCGTATCGCCGACACTCCTCATAATCGCCGAGCCGAAGTTGTATATCATGGCAAACGGCATGCCACAGAAATAGATGCGCAGATATGTAGTGGCGAGATCTATCACATCAGGCGGAGCACTCATCGCCTCTAATATCGGACGCGCCAGACACACGCCCAGCCCGAGCAGCAGCAACCCTGAGAGTATCGCGATGACGGCTACAGTGGAAATAGACCGTCTGACAGCATTGTGGTCACGCTGACCGAGATAGTTGGCGATGACCACATTGGCTCCGACAGCTATGCCGAGAAACAGATTGACCAGTATGCTGATGATAGGACCGTTGCTGCCCACCGCAGCTATGGCTTGGCTGGTAGAATAGCGTCCCACCATAGCCACATCCACCGCATTAAACGACTGCTGCAAGATACCGCTCGCAATCAGCGGCACCGTAAACATGAAAATCTTGCCCCACAGAGGTCCGTGGAGCATATCCATCTGCGACGATTTTTTCGATGCTACAGCCATTAGAAGCGATATTAAGCCAAAACAAGAATCCCGGAGATATGCCTTGGCAAATCCGGGATCTTGAAAAGAAATAATGCCTGAGTGCTCGAAGCGGGACTCGAACCCGCACAACCGCAATGGTCAAGGGATTTTAAGTCCCTCGTGTCTACCATTCCACCATTCGAGCTACCTTGGTGACGGCGCAAAGCCGTAAAAACGATGACAAATATACGCTCTTTTTGTCACTTTTCAAAACACCCCCATATTTTCATGCTCAATTTAAATCACAGATTGGCTTTTATATAGTCTATGATGGTAAAGTCGGTCTTATAGTCCGTCATACCGGGACGATATTCGGTGGTATTGAAGATACGGTCCTCCTTATATCTGCACACCGACATTATAAAATCAAGTATTTCACCGCAATCCTCCGACATGGGTGTACCTGAAATCTCATGAGACGCACCATTGACACGGTGGAAACGGTGTGGCACTCCCTCCTTGGCAAGCCCGTCGCTTATCGACTTGGAGCCATAAAGACCGAAGCCACCGAGGACAGCCCTGTCAAAGGGGACTATAGCATCAGCATCGCCATGAAACAGCAGGAGCGGACACGGAGTCCTCGCCCACCGCGGCTCTCCGTCAGCACATATAGCACCAGCCATGGATATGACTCCAGCATAGTCAAACGGAGCTGCGAGACCATATCGGGCAGGCAGTCCATCATCATTACAAAGCATATACACAGCTTGCAACACCGTGATGGCTCCGGCACTCGACCCGCAGGCAAATATCTGCTTTACATCGATATTCCATGAGGCAGCTTTGGCATCTACATAGGCCGTGGCTTTAAGGAAATCAGATGCCGCTGTGTCAATCGCCGCCACCAGATGCGACTTGAAGCCCTCAGCCGACATCATCTCCGTCGGTGGGACATTTTTAAGGAGCGTGCGGTAGTCGATCGAAACGACCGACACACCGTTGCGCGTCATATAGTCAAACATCGGCATGAACGATTCATAATCACGCTGTCCGCCATTAAAACCTCCGCCGAAAGCGAATATCATGACAGGCGTGGGTGTGTCGGACTGCGCTTTGTAGAAATCAAGCCGCAGAGTGTCACCTCCTGCCTCACTGTATATCTCCGTAATCTTACCAGCTCCCGATGCTCCGAGCACCGACAACCACACTATCAATAATGTCAGAACTGTTTTAATCATTGGTATTATTTTATAGTGTTGCACTTAATATCCCGTATACAGATTTAGAAATAGAAGCCATGACACTCTCCGCATCAGACATACTGCCAGCGAAATTCTTAACAAGTAATCAACAACCTTGTTCCTTACATACAAAGTTAACAATCTTTAACGGCAATAAGAAATAAAAAATATGCGGACTGCCATAAAAGCCATTCGCACCATGCATTTACAACCCAAAAAACAAAATACATTCCAAAAAGACTATGTTACCGCCAAGCCTATTTTTGCTTGAAGACTGGCTGTAGGTCGAGTTTAAGCATATCCTCGTACCACTTCTGGCGACGGTCGGGGATTGACTGCATAAACGGGATGATGTCATCGCCATAAGCCCGCACCGAATAAAAGCTCAGTACAGATGATTTCTTGCCTCCTATAATCATCTGACGATAGTAGTGGATGTCGACTTCCACACAGTTCATCTTGTCATCTTTGCTGTCGCTCACGATGAATTCCAGTATGTATTCTCCATCATTCTCCGCAACGACGTAGTTGACTACAGGATCTGACTTTTTGCGTTCTTCCAGTTCGGCTATTTTAGCTTTTACAGCTTGCATGGGAGTCAGGTCTGCCAGTATGACACTGACCGTAAACATCTGTTTGTATGAATCAAATGACTCACCTTTGGGCAGATATTCCTGAACATAATATATCTCAGCCGGATGCGCGCTCCAGGCAAAATAAAACTTGTCACCGCCATATTCTATCGGATTACCCACACTGAAATATTCAGGAGTGGCTTCATTAACTGACACTGACATCGGAGACTTGTCTGCACTGGCACATACAGAAACCATCATCCCTATAAGCAACATTATCGTTTTTCTCATGGTATAGATATTATGTGTTTTCGTAAATTTAACGATATCCCTTCAATTTTACAATACCAAGTCACTTTATGTCTGCAAAAATCGCCTACTTATGAGTAATTTTGCAGAGAGAATTATATCATGTACAATATGGACAATATCGAACTTATGTCGTCAGGGCGATGGCACAATGGTTTCACACAGGAAATCGGAGCTGCCCTTGACGATGCCGCACGGCTATGCCACGAGTTAAACCAGCTGGCACCGTCAGAGGGTCAACGCAAGGAAGAGATATTGCGGAAGCTCTTCGGACACATTGGCTGCAACCCGCATATCAACACCCCTTTCAGATGCGATATCGGTTTCAACACACATATCGGCGACCGCTTCATGTGCAACTTCAATGTAGCCATCCTTGACGAGGCACAGGTCTCCATAGGCAACGATGTGTTCATCGGTCCAAATTCCACGATATGCACCATCACCCACGCACTGATAGCCGAGCAACGCAATGCCGGACTGATGCGCGCCCTACCTGTCACCATAGGCGACAATGTATGGTTAGGTGCCGGTGTCACCGTGATGCCCGGCGTTACGATCGGCGACGGTGCTGTCATCGGAGCCGGAAGCATAGTGACGCACGACATCCCTCCATGCGTCCTGGCATATGGCTCACCATGCCGCGTCATCCGCGACATCACCGATGCAGATACCGTTCATCTGACATAGTCGTAGACTGCCTTGGAGATTTGAGCCATCACGGCTTCGGCATTCTCTTGCGGTCCAGCATAATCCTTGACAAGGACTGCTATGGCATACGATTTGCCTGATGGCAGGGTCACATATCCGCCGTCATTGACAGCCACAATCTCTCCGCGCTCGTTTGTATATCCTGAACCGGTGCGATGACCGAAAGTAACACCCTTCTCGCCTATCAATGGTGCTGCCAGACGCGCCATGCCTGTGTTGCATCGCAGCATTGCATCCTTGATATGCATCTGCTTTTCGCCACTGACGATGCTATCGGTGAAAACGCGGTTGACAAGCGAGGCATATGCCAGCGGAGTGCTGCGGTTGTCATAAGCCCTGTCATGGTCAGCCTTCATCTCCGACTCTTTCCATAGGAGCTTGAAACGTCGCTCAGGCATCAGAGTTCCGACAAAAGCATCCGTCTGTGCCACAGAGGCTATGGAGTCAAACAGGATGTTGCTCGCATTGTTATCGCTGTCTATCAAGATGTAGTCAATCAGCTTGCCTACAGGCAAAGAAATATTTTCTGAGGCATATTCCTTGAGCATCGGACTCCATGTATCTAGATCGAGCTGCCGACGGTCTATGGTCACGATGCTATCAAGCACCTGTCCCAGCGAATCAAGCACATGACATACGCTGAGTGCCTCATGGAGCTTGAACATACTCATCAGCGGATAGTCATCGCTGTTGTTGACCGTCACTGTATCACGACTGTCGACAATGACAGCCACTCCAAACTGCCCCGGTCTGCCCGAAATGATACTGTCAATGCGCTCCACAAGCGCATCATACGACACAGTAGTATTTTTGCTGCCTGTACAAGCCACCATAAAGGCAGCTACCAGACTTATCAGTATTATACGCATAATCATATTCTCATGTTATAGGTAGCGCACAAAGTCAATGTGCATTTTGCGTATCGGCGGATATTTTGTAGGGACATGCCATGGCATGTCCGCCTAAGAACACAGTAATTACAAA
>OJPW01000269.1_pt1 | contig 53112 bp, 41 predicted proteins | sample 1598571 | NCBI WGS metagenome assembly OJPW01 (sample SAMN03922493, study PRJEB24848) | human gut metagenome | isolation source: stool sample | host: Homo sapiens | place: Germany | collected 2011-05
TGAAGTGAACCCCATTTAGTTCACACATAAAATAAGACTATATCTCCTTATGATATAATAATATCGTAAGGAGGTTTTTTTTATGGCAAGAAAAGGTATTAAACACAATAATTATACAGTTGACTTTATACAAGAAGTTTTGGAAAAATATTATTCTGGCCAAGGTGGATTCACTTCTCTAGCTAATGAGTATAAAATTCCAATTAAAACAATCAAAACATGGATTTATAGGACGAATAAAAAAATTAATGTATTTAAAAATAAAAAAACAAACTCATTAGGTCGTCCTAAAGAATTTGAAATTAATTATAAGGAAAGATATGAAATATTAAAAAAATTCCTGACCTTCATAAAAGCACAACGAAAGAAAAAATAATTTTTATTAATCTTTATTTAAGTTTATATAGTTTAAAAAGTATGTGCGAAGTGTTGGAAATCTCTACTAGAACATATTATAAATATAGAAACGTTGAAGATAAAGATTATTATGATTATTTAATTATAAAAAGGTATTACGAATTATGAATAAATATAATTTAAGAGCAGAATATGTAAAGAAAATACATCCACATACATATAAGCGTATTGAAGAAAATGTTGAACCAAACTTACTAAATAGGAATTTTGATGTCGATTCTCCTAATAAAGTATGGGTAACTGATATAACTTATCTTATATTTAATAATAAACGTGCATATTTATCTACAATATTAGATTTATTTGATCGAAAAGTAGTAGCATATAGAATTTCTAAATTTAATGATAATCAATTAGTTATTGATACATTAAATGAAGCTATAGCTAAAAATAAAGACGTACATGGACTAATCATTCACAGTGATCAGGGTTTCCAATATACGTCTTTTAGTTACAAAGCCATATGCGAGTCAGTAGGTATTCAGATTTCAATGAGTCGCAAGGGAACACCGCTTGATGATTCTCCAATGGAAAGTTATCATAGTATTCTTAAAAAAGAGACTTTGTATAATAATTATATTACAAATTTAGAAGAATATATAGCAATTGTAGAAGATTGGATAGAATTTTATAATACAAAAAGAATTAAAAATAGGAAGAGAAAATAATCTCTTCCTTTTATTTAGACATAAGACTTATTTTATGTGTGAACTAAATGGGGTTCACTTCATTGAATGCTAGTCTTGTTGTTAGTGAATAAATTGTGATAATAAAAGTCATCTTGTAATGTCGTAAAAATACGAGGGAATTTTATTAATCTATCTATGTATTGAATTAATGTCCATTTGTGCCAGAAATTCCATCATTGCCATCTGCTGCTTTAGGTGCAGAATGATTATTTGCAGTTGCACTAGTTGAACCTCCAGCTCCGCCTGTTCCTCCTTGTCCACCAGTGCCACCTGTTCCACCACTTCCATTCTTTCCTTGTTGAACATTAATATTATTATTTGTTCCATATGCATATTGAATTGATAATGCAGTTCCTTTGTTACCGCCATTTCCACCGTTTCCACCGTTTCCACCTATACCAGGATCATTGCAAGTTAAGTAAGATATTCCACTCGCAACACCATAATAATCATGCCCATTTCCACCATTGCCACCATTGCCACCGTTTCCACCATTTCCACCATTGCCAAAAATCAAAGTTGCATCAACGTTATTAAAAGTTACAGAATTGGATTTAATAGGAGCACCACCATTTCCACCGTTTCCGCCATTTCCACCGTTTCCACCATTGTATGACTTATTATAATGGGATATACTTTGTATTTCTGCCCCAAATATACCATACTCATGACGATCGAATGTAGTAGAATTATTCATAGAACCATTTGAACCATTTCCACCATTTCCACCATTTCCACCGTTTCCACCTTTTGCATATAATTTAATATTATTTAATGTAACAAAATTTGCAACTATAGCAGAACCTCCAGAAATGCCGTTTGAAGCAGAATTTCCACTAATACCATTTGTAGAACTAGATGAACCGTTTGAGCCATAGCTTCCGTTCGCTCCATTTCCACCAATAATAGTCAATGAAGCATTTGTATTTCCGTTAATAACTAATTTATTTGCTCTTAAAGCATCAGAAGACATAGAAGTAATTCTACAATTACCAATAATGTTTAGTGTAGTTGATTCACATGATGATGCATTCAAAAAAGTTCCATTTGAAGATACATTCAAATTATTAAATGTAATATCCAAGTTTGAATTTCTATTTGCAATAGATATATTGCAGTTCATATTTGTTCCTGTAAATGTTATTTTCTTAACATATGATGGGATTATATAATTATTGTTAACATTAGCTATATTTAACGAAACAATATCAGGTTTAATTATTACACTATTAGAGTTTTCTGAATGCTTATCATACAATTTTTCATTTGCATAAAAAGCTTTAGCATATACCTTTAAATTTGGATTATCATTGTTTTCAAAAATGTATGATAATTGATTTGTTTTTATTATTAATGAACCATCTGCGATATTATATAACTCATAGAATTCCGCATTTTCAACACTATTCCACCAAACTTTATTCCCTTCCGCAAATAATTCTGGAGCAGAAAGGCACAGTGGAGCAATAGAAACAATATTGGATTTACCTGAATTTTTGAATCTAAAATCTTCGTTTTCATAGAAAGCTTTTACGTATACTTCAATAGGATCAACAATATCCTCAAAGGTATATGTTTGTTCTTTCGTTTCAGCTAACAAACCATTAGTGTTAGCATTATAAATTTTATATTTTTCACACCCATATATTTCATCCCAATTCAAGACAACACCATTAGCTTCAATCACTGGTGCATCTAAGGAATATTTATACAAACTTTTAAAATTATCGTTATTTCCAACAGAGCAACCTGTTAAAAATAACATTGATAATAAAAATAATATAATATAGTATTTTTTCATTTTATTCACCTTTACTTCTCAATTCAGAAGGTTTACCGCCACAAATTTTTGCAACTTTAATAAAAATTAAGTCAAAAATCGCAAGAGAAAGAAGTGATCCAACTGTGATTAAATAAAACATCCATTTTTTATTAGCAAAAGTATCCACTAAAAATTTAGAATCCAAAGCATAATTATATATAAATACCGAAAGTAATAACCCTATACAAACAATCATAGGAGTTAAAATACTCGATAATCTTCTTTTACTTGAAACCACTCCAAAAATTAGCATACCTATCGATATAAAAATAGTAAAATATAAATTAATTTTTGTAAATTTTAGCACCTCAAAATATATATCTGATGCTACCTCTCCTCTATTATATAAATAATTTAAATAATATAGATTAGAGTACACAGTCTCATAATTTAGAAAATAATAACCTATAGTAATTGTCGAAAGCACACTCAACAAAGTAATAATCATAATTGAAAACCGTTCATTAGGATATTTAACTTTTCTTACAAAATTAAAGAAAATCAAACAAACAAATATAAATACAATACCTAATAGTACTCCAACCCATTCTTTAAATATAAAGGAAAAAAATAACATACAACAGAATATGGTTGTAAAGATGGTTGCCAAAATTTTTATAACGCTTTTATAAATAGGAAAAGGGTAGTCTTTATTAAATAATTGAGCATATTCATTTTGAGTTTCTTTTTCTACATATCCTTTAGAAGATAGAAAATCAGCAATTACTTTTTGATTTTTTGAATAATTTATTTTTATTTGATTAGCCATAATATCTTATCCTTTCTATTAAAATATAATTAAACTGATTTATTTATTTCATTAATTACTGAGGAATATTCTTGTTCAATAATTTCATTTAGCGAATTATTCAGCATATTATTCCATAAAACGATAATTTTATCTTTATTTTCTATATAAGCTTTATCGTTAAAATTACCAGCAGTTTTTGAATAATGTTCTAAATAATTAATAATTTTAATATACTCAATTGAGATAATATTTATTATATTTTTACAATAATTTTTATTATATTTAAAAATCTTACTATTCGTTTCTTCATCCACTAAATTATTTATATAGTAACAAAATTTATCAAAATCATAATTGATAGACTTTTCTTTATTTTTGTTAATATTCAAACATTCTTTTAAAGTGTTTGAAAATATTGGATTAGAAATTCTTTTTAATTCTTTATCTAAATTACTTTCAACTAAAATCCTTTGTTCCGTCCATGTTGAAAGATTTAAATTGTTTGAGGAACATTTTTTTAAATAATCGTTATATATTTTATAAAAATCATTCTTATATTTGTTCACAATTGATAATATCTCGTTCTCATAATACATATATTTATTTCCTTTCATAAGTAAAACGCTTAAATCTTTGTTAGTTTAAATAAATACTTTTTATCATTTTTTATAAATCAACACTTTTAAAAATAGAACAGCAAGATATAACCATTTCTTTTTCAAAAACTGAAGAAGAAAATTGTCTCATTGACAAAAAATTATTCCTTATACTCCCTATCTCTAAAAAAATTTGCCCAAAATGGATTAGCGTCATCAAATAATTTTTTTTCTTCTGGAGTAAGTGCATATGGATAATCTTTAAAAAGATTGAATATTTTCTTACCATCAAAAGTAAACAGCAATTCTCCTATCTTATCTGGATTATCTATCCATGAAAATTTTAATTCAATTTTATCGTTCATGACCATCCGCTCCTTTCACTTGTGCGTGTTCATCTGTATTAATATATCCTAAAATATTAAGAAATTCACTATTATTTTGTAAGGAATCCAATTCAATTAGATAATTTGATACTTCTATTTTTCTATCTTCGCAGCGAAATCTTTCACAAAGCGAAGATTCGTTAAGTGAATGCCAGCCATTTTCACTTGAAATACCACTTTGTAACTCTAAGTATTGATATCCCCCTTCATCCTTCAAACGAACAATGGCTGCATGAGATCCAGTAGCCATATAATACTCTCTACCAGGTTTCATACTTGACATTAACTTTCCAGCACAAATTGAATCGTCTGTTCCTCTTAATATCATTGAATCAACCCCTTCTAAATTAGCGATTTGTTCAATATATGACCTTGAAGCAAAAACATCTCTACTTTGTCCATCTCGAAAATCGAAAACAACATATCCAGCTCGATTACCTGCATAAGCTAAAGCTAACGAAGAACAAGAACCATCAGTCTTATCTCCTCCACTTATATTATTAATTATCTGCTGTTTTGTGCGTGAAACTGAAGAAGTTTGAATCGGTCTATGCTCTACTTTTTTTAATGCATCGTAAATATTTCTATTGCCACCAAATAAATTTCCAAAAGTTTTTTGAAAAAAGCCACCCGTTCCTTTTTCAAACACACCTAAATCTGGGGATTCAATTTTAGTATCAACATAGTCTTGAATAACATTTTGAATATCCTTTAATTTAGACATAGCTTCTTCACAAACCAAAGATAAATTATTAACACTATAGTTTAATTGCTCTAGTAACTCCTCTATTTTATTTGTAGCATCATTAAGTTTGTTACTTTGTTCAGTAGCTTTGTTTTTTAATTCATCAAATAAATCTTTAATTTGTTCTAAATAAGTAATTTTCTTTTCAACTTCCATAATCTTATTTTGCAATACTTCATATGCAGGATTCGGTACTTCAACAACAGTTTCATTTCCCTCATCATCAGTTACTACCTCTTTAATTGTTGGGGGAGTTGCCTCTAATTGGGCTTCTAAATTCTTCAGTTCTTCCTGTAATTCCTTAATTTTTGAAGACAGTTTAACTAATCCTTGTGTTATTTGTTCTATTACAGAATTTACTTCTTGTTTTTCCTTAGAAATCATTTCTGAATAGTTAGACAACTTTCCTCGAAGATTGGAACATAATTCATTTATTTGTTGACTTTGACTATTAATAGCTTGTTCAAAAGAACTTACATCAGTTAAATTAACATTGGCTTTCCCCATATTTAAATCTCCTCAATCATAGACATAAGTCTTGTACATTCTTCTTTTAATTTTTTAGAATTCACCTCTTTTAAGGGTTCTAAAATTGTAGGAATAGAAGATGCTAACTCAGTTATTTTATTTACACTCTCTTGAAAAACTTGCATAAATTCATTAAAAGAATCATGAACAGAATCATCCCATGAAGAATTAAAGCTTCCTTCTAATGATGAACTACATGAACCTATGTCATTATTTAAATCTTCTAAATAATTAAGATCAAATTCCATAAAATCCTCCTAAAATTTTAATTTTTCATACCTTTCGATATGAAGCAAAAGCTTGTCAAGATAAGTCTTTGTAATTTCCAACTTGGCATTCATTTGTTCTAATGATTCAGTTGCTTCATTTACACTTGAAGCAGCTCTATCAAAATTTACACTTGTAAATTCTTCGTTTGCTTTTGCTAATTTATTGTTTATAACTCCTATTAACATTTCTAATGTACTAATTATTGTGGAAATACTTCGAATTCCTTCTTCTATTTCGACTGTATCAATATAAACATCCATCTTTAGTCACCTTAATCATACTTATCTAATTTCTTTTGAAGTGCCATAGATGCTTCATTAAAAACTAGTAGGTCTTTTGCAAGCGATTCAGTTAACTCCTTTATAAATGACTCGAATTGTACATATTGTGGATCTTTCCATGATTCACCCAATCTATTTGTTTCTTCTATCATTGCTTTCAACTCACCATCTACAAACTGACTAAAATCATTCATATCATTTATTAATGCTTGTACAACGGTTCTATTAGCTTTTCCTTGATTTGCTCCCATAAATTATACCTCCTATTTATGACCAAATATCTGCGATTTTTTCCGCTAGTTCATGACATGATTTACTTAATTCTTCTAATTCTTCACGCATTAATTTCATTTTCTTTAAATAACTATTAGATGCTTCTTCTATTCTAGAATAGTTTATTGTTGTAAATTCATCTGAACTTGCAATTAGTTTTTGCTTTATTACAACTCCAAGAGTTTCTAATATTTGACTTTTTTTATTTAAGTCATCAGCTATTTTATATATTTCATCTAATGCCTGAATATCATAACGTTCCATACTCATATTGATTCTCATAGATTATTCCTCCTCTTCACTTAATTGATAATATCTAAACTTAAAGAAATCTCTTTGTTCCAATGATAAAAATGCCATATTTTCAGTCATTCCATTAAGCATTCTTTCTTTGAAAGAATCTTCCATAACATTCCTAATATCGCTACTACAATTTGGATATAAAATTTTATAATCACATGTTCGAATAATATTTCTTTGTGAAAATCCTAAAACTTGCTCGCCTAAATCATTTGTTAACATAATAGTATCCATTGAAAAACAAATAAATATATTAACCTTGTATGCATTAGCAATAAGATAAGCCATCGTATCTTTACCACTAGCGATTAAAGAATCGTTTTGTTGTCTCTTTGCAGTAGCCATAGCAATGATTTCACTCATAGGTCTATCACTTGAAATAGATGCATTAGATACATCAGTGTGTTTAGAATATTTTTTATTGTTCAAAAAATCTATTATTGATTGTAAAGAATTAACTATAAAGAAAACTGGTGGGTTTTCTCCACGAATATTATTTTCTCTCTCTTTATAAAGTTCATATATTTTCTGTAATGACTCTAAATAATTTGTTTCATCACCTATTGATATAACATTATTATTTAATTTATTTGCAAAAGACTTAACGTTTTGGTTTTCTGAAGCATCAATTAAATAAGTTTTTATATTATTTTTATGTGCAGCAAATATTAAACTTTCCATAATTGAATCAGAAGCGTGTTGATAAGTGCCCACTAAAAACATAGGTCTCTTTTTATAATAAGAAATACATAATGGACTATGATCAGTATAATTCTCACCTATAGGTAATTCAAATTTGTCACATTTAGTATATAAGTCTTCTAATTCTTTTAATGTAATAAGTTTTGGTGATTTATCACCTATAGTTACCATATCTAATTTATAAGAATTCCATTTTGTTCTAATAAGTTGTGCATATTTAGCAGTATTACCCCCATCAAAAGCAACTCGAATCTTAGTACATTCATTCCCTTCATCATTAGACGCAAACGCCATAAATGAACCTTTTGGTATTTCAGTTGACACTAAAGAAGCATATTTTCGAGATAGTAATTGTTCTGCGTCATCTTTAGCAATCTCAAAGCAATAAACTCCTTCAATAAATTTAACAGTACTCCACATTTTATGAGAAAGTGTTTGAGTCGCTAAAATCAAATGAATGCCTTGCGATCTACATTTTCTAACTATATCTTGACATTTTTTTGCAAGACTTTCTTCTTCAAAAAGATATTGGCATTCATCTATTACAATAATAAGTCTTGGCATATTCGTTCTATTAAATTTTCCAGTAGAAACAAGTTTATTGTATTCCACAATATTTCTTATAGTTTCTCCTGTTTCTTGTCTTAAAGATACAAACTCCTTATTTCTTTTTTCGCTTTCTGCTAAAATATTCGAAAGTATGATTTCTGCATCTTCTGGTTTATTATTTTGTGAAACAACCTTAATATGTGGAATTCTACAATTTTCCATTGTGTAAACGGATGATGAAATACCATCTTTAAAGTCTAATAGTTGAAAAACTATTTCATCTGGAGAATATTTCATTGAACCATTCATAATTAAAGAGTCTATCAATGTTGATTTACCAGTCCCAGGAATTCCTACAATTAAGTTGGCGTTAGGGGAATGTCCTACGCAGTCAAACTTAATTTCCCAAACATTAGGATCAGCAAGAGCTACAGGTATATTAATAGAATCGAAATTATTAACATCAGCATATTCTTTACCAAAACCGACCTTTTCATAAGATAAGTATGATGCTTTATTTAAATTTGATAACTCGCAATATTTATTTATAAAATTATAAACATCCTGAAAAGAAATATTTGAGGAATCAGCAAATTCCAATTCATTATTGTTTTTGTCAACAAATTTTTTTTCACTTAAATCAAAAACATTAGAATGTTCTAATATTTGATTCATTTTAGAAACAAATGCAGAAGATTTGTTTTTATATAATTCAGGTGTGAAATCGTCTATTATAATAAATCTTAAACCACATCTAGACAATTCACTTAAACATCCGTGCAGCTGATTAATATTGTCTAGAGACATATCTTTAAAAACATCATGAATAATTACAAGTTGAAAATCTTCAGTTTTGATGTCTCTTTCATATAAATCATATATATTATTACATCCATTTTCTAAAAGTTTCGAATTAATAATTTCTCCTTTTTCTGAAATAGATAATAGCATTTTGGAAAATTGTGTCATTGTCTTACATGTTTCTTGTGTAAGATTAATTTTCCCTCTTAGTGAACCTGAAAATAATGCAATTAATTTTCCAAAAGATGATATTGATGAACTATATATACCCAATTTTAAATGACCACTAGGATATGCCTCAATATATTTTAGAGCCATCCCTGTAATAACATCTTCAATTCTATTATCATCATATATACTATTTGTATTAATTTTTATTACAATATTGCCCTTGTTTTCGACATCGATATCACAAGGTACCATTAAAACATTATCATTAGAAATTTCTTTAAGTTCTTCATTAGAATTTATTAAGTAATTACCAATTGTAATCGAATATGGTAGATTTTCAGCATAAACTGGTTCATCGGCAGAAACAAACTTACTTACACATCTTTCATAATTAGCATTATAATCATTAATTAATGGTAAACGTATATGATTAAGTAATTGTAATTTCTTTTCTTCTATTTTTTGTTTTTTCTCGCTATAATCATTAGAAAGTTTCTTTTTTTCATTATTCTTGTTTTCCATTAAAACATCATTAATGTTTTTAATTTTTTTTAATAATTCTAAAATCTTCTTCTCTAAGACTTCCTTGGATTCAATATCGGCAGATAATCCTAAATCATTTTGTATTTCAAAGATAGAAAGTGCTTCGGAAATCCCTACATAAACCATTTTTTTACAATCATATGCTATTCTTTCTTTAAGTTCTTTTTGAAAAACTAGCAATGTTTTTTGATGTTCTTTTATTTCGTTTTTTAAATTGATTATTTCTTGATCTATTTTTGCAATATCAAAATCAAATTTGTTTTTTAGTTCAAGTAACTCTTCATTAATTTCTTCTCTTATTTTTTTAGTATCAAAAGAATAGTTTATAATACGTGTTATTAATTCCATAAATTGCACCTCTTACATTATTATTTTTTTGAAATATATAATTTAATTATATTCGTATATAATCTAGTTAAGAGAATTCTTAACTTTTTATTATATCTAAATTTATGATATACTTTTATTGAAGTTATATCAGCTTCAAGATTCTCTGTTATAACTTCAAATCATGATGTAGTTATAACTGGTTGTGGACTCCGTTTAAATTTATAGGGACATGATGAACCCGCGGTATAATTTGGAGCCCTTCCTTTTTCTTTGTAAACCTGTTTATATGTTTTTAGGACTATACTCTTTCGTATCGAACCTGCATGACTTGCGAATATAGGCTTGAAGAATAAACTCATATGAGTTAGGAAGTTATCAACCACTTGTACAGGCAAAATGAAAGGATGTGTTGTTATGTATCAAAATACCTGTATTACTATTGATGTTTCTCAAAATAAAAGTCACATTCAAGGATTTATTGGACCAAATAAACCATTATGTAAGGCTAGAACGATGAGACACTCTAACCAAGGTTTTCAATTTATTTTAACTCTTAAAGACATAATTGAGTCTAAACCAAAAGAATTTTATAATATTTAAATATGATATTTGTTAGATTTAGCATATATACATCTTTACTTTTTATCGATTATTAAAATAAATTATAGTTTATTATTTTTATCAAATTTATTTTATCATATAATTCTTCAAAAAAATTATACATCATTTATATATCGAATTTTGTTTTTTTTGTCTTTTCTAAATTCAAAATATACTTATTTATATAAATTATACAATTAAAATTAACAATTTATATAGGCTCTATAAAAAATTTTGAGATTTTGAGATTTTAAGATTTTGAGATAAAATGAAATTTATTTTGAGATAAATCCGATATTTATCTCAAAATCTCAAAATTTTTTACAGAACCAACTAAATATCAAAAAAAGACGCACCAATTAAACCCTCTTAAGCCTAAAGTTGCGTCCATGGCTTGTGCTAACCAATTAGTAAGAATTATCTTCTATATGCACAAGACGAGTTCAACTTACCAATACAAGTAAGCTGTCTCAAAACGGTCTATGCCGTAACTTTATTATAACACAACTTTAAAATAATTTGAATATATTTAATAATTTTATAAATATTTGCGTAATAATGCCAGTTTAATTGATTTTAGCCTGACAAGTCTTTTTACACTCTTTTTTTATATTCAAGGTTTAAAAATTAAACAATTTAAAATAAATTATTATTTTACTTGATTATTTATGTTTATTATAACATCATAATTATTTTTTTCAAATAAAAGATAGTAAATATATTGATATTTAACAAATGTAATATTTCTAGTGTAATATTCTTGTTAAATGTCAATATTAATTCATTTATACTTCCAAAACATTTGTGACGCACACATACTTTTCATTCGTTCAACCATATAGTTGTACGTATAAAAAGTCTCGTTTACAATTTACTTTTTTTTTACCATATTTTCAATGTTTTTTAAAGGAATGTACTTAAATTAACAAAATATTGATATATATTTTCGTAAAAACGCCTAAAATTAGTCAAATAATGCCGAGACAAATTTAACATACAACGTTACATAAATAACACAAAAATGATGCATTTACTTCTTTTTTACTACTCTACTATTTTTATCATTTATTAGAATTTTTGCGATAATACCTATTATTTATAATAGATATGATTGTGGATATAATCGGAAAAATGGTACATATCAATATAGCCAATTTCATTCCTACTTGTTCAGCATTTAAACCATATTGTGAAGCAGTATGAATTATATTAGAATGCTTTGCAACAACATCCGTAATAATACCAATTAACTGTGGACCTACAGAAGCCCCTAAGTCACCCCCAGCAGCCATGAATGCAAATAAGACAACACCACCATTTTTCACTTTGTGATTACACTCTATTAAATTACCAGGCCAAAGCATGGAGACACAAAAACCTGTCAATCCACAACAAATTAATCCCAAAAAAGGAATCATACTAATACCAGCAATGATATAGCAAATCGTTGCGCCAAATGAACCTATTATCATAATCTTAGACAAGTGTTTTCCATATTTAGAATATAACGTTCTTCCAAGCCCTAACATCAGTGAAAACATTGCAACACCAAATATATCCCCATAAACTTTAGGAATCCCAACTGATAATTCCAAAAAGGTAGATGCCCATTGAGACATAATATTTTCAGTAGCTCCACCTACAAAGATTGCTATACATCCTAGCCATACCCATTTATTTTTCAATAAGGTCTTTATTTTAGACTGCTTTTCATCAAAATAAATATTTGGTAATTTACTGATACTAAACAGTATGATGGAAAGAATAGGAAAGATAGTAATGATGAATATAAAATATTGCCAATGATCATACCCAAAAATTCTCATAAATAAAGAAAAAACAATTACAATTCCCACAACACCCCAAGCAAAAACAGAGTGTAATTTGCTAACTTCTTTATCTGGATTGCTAGATGGTAAGGCAGCAACCAAAGGACTTAACAAAACTTCAACTAACCCACTCGAAATAGAAATAAAAAAAGTACTAATAACTAAACCAATATATTCATGATGCGGTAAAATCCATGGTGTTAATCCATACATAATCAATCCAACTACTGATAGAATTGGCATTAAAATAACGCATAGATTTATATTAAATTTCTTACTAAAAAAAGTAAATATCAAATCTATAAATAATTGTGTTAAAAACCCAATTACAATAAGTAACCCTAGTAATGAATATGAAATATTATACATTGTTTTTAGCGTTAAAAATAATAGCGGAGAAACACATGAAGTTGCTGAACAAATTATATTGGTTATATAACAAGCACTTATAATTGTCTTAGAATTTTTATCCATAAATTATGAATATCCCTTTCAATTTACAAATATCAACCGATTCAATTTTTTACTTATACTATTTAACTGGTATTATCACTTTATTACGATGAATAGAATCGTATTCATTATATAGTATATTATACTACATTATTGTGAAAAGACATATTTTTACACTAAATAATATCATTCATTTATATCATTTCTTTATAAAAAATAAGCGGAAAAACCATTTATCTTCCACTTATTTTTTTATGTTAATATTTTTTCTCATCAACAATGATATTGATACAATTTTAATATTGACCCCATACCAGTTTAACTTCAAATTTGATTTTGTTTTTGAATTTTATCAATAATCAATTGAGCAATTTTCTCAGTAGCATCAAGACTAACATTTTTTTCTTGAGCTTTTTTCATCTTTTCCATGTCATTTTCACTATTTAGTAACTTTAACCCTATTTCAGTGAGTTCTTTGGCATTTGGTGCTGAAATTGACATACCAAGATGATGAAAGAAATTTTTATTAGCAGTTTCACACCCTGGAATAGGAAAAGTATGAACAAGGGGTAATCTTGATGCGGCAGCCTCAGTTGATGTAAGTCCTCCTGGTTTTGTATAAACAATATCACAAGCCTTCAAATATAAATCCATTTGATTGGTATGACCTAAAATAACAAACATTTCATTTTTGCCATACAATTTAAGCAATTTATGATATATTCTTTTGTTATTTCCACATATAACAACAATTTGAAGATAATTTTTATCTTTAATTTTATTAAAGTTTTTAACAAGTTGAATCAATTTACCAGCACCCATACTGCCACCAAGTAGTAAAGCAATTTTTTTATTTAATTTCAATTGTAGTTTTTCTCTTGCTTCCTCTTTGCTAATAGGATTTAAAATTTTAGGAGTAAAAGGAATTCCTAAAGGGTATAGTTTATCAATCGGCATTCCTCGTTTAGTAAAATCGCTCATCAATAATTCATGAGGAATGATATAAAAATCACAATCTGTTTCCTCCCAAAATGGTGTACAAGTATAATCGGTAGCAACCCCTACAAAAAGTGGCAATTTGACATTTTCTTTTTTCATATAAGTTAAAGTTTCAGCAGGAAAAAGATGAGTCATAATAATTGCATCATAGTGGTGTTCTTCTAAATAAGGAATTAAATATTTTGCCATCTTTTTATTTATTTTATACACAGGGGATTCTTTTGAATGTTTACTAACATACATTCCCAATTTATACACTTCTCCAAAAACATAAGGAACCGCTTTGACTGTATTGACATAAGCATTCGCAACTCTTTTTGCTACTTTTTCTCCTGCAAGCGTTAAATAGTCAAAAACAAAGGCTTCATGTCCCATTTTTTCAAATTGAAGTTTTAAAGCATTTGCAGCCGCATCATGACCTCCACCAGTTTTACATGATAAGATTAAAAATTTCATATTAACGTTTTCTAAAGGCAAAGCGCACTTCAGTTTCCTCCATTTTTCTAAATGATGCAAGATGTTTAATGCCAACAATCATTGAAATACTAAAACATCCGATAAAAATGATGAATGATTTAACAATAAAAATACTTGTTAAAATAAAAGCAAAATAAGCAAAAAAGATTCTTAAAGTATGTGGTTTAACAATAATGATTAATGAAAAGAAAAGAAGCCAAAAAGCAAGTAAAAGTCCCATTTGCAAATAAGGAAATAGGCCTAATAAACTACCAAAACTAACCGCAATACATTTTCCACCACCTTTAAACCCACTATAAAGAGGATAAGCATGGCCTACAACAGGTGCAAGCATAATAAATGAAAACAAAATATGATTAGGTGAAATCGTATTTTTAGCTAAATAAACGGGAACAAACCCTTTGCCTAATTCTAATAAAAGTGTACAAATTCCGCATAGCATGCCACCTTGAATAAAAGCATTCGCAGTTCCAGGATTCCCATCCTCACTATCTTTTTTCGTATCCACTTGTTTAAAAATTTTAGGGATTAGATACCCAAACATAATACTACCTAATACATATCCTAGTATAATAAAGAAAATATAATGGATGGTAATTAACGTTTCTTTATTCAATATTAGTAAGTAAGTATTCATAAATTACACCACCTTTTTATTCGTATAATCGGTTAAGAATGCGAAGAAATTCTTGTGAATCGTGTTCTCCTAATTTATGAATCATCTTATTGATACTCATTGCAATATCATCAATAATTCTTTTTGCCACAATCTTACCTTTTTCTGTTAATTTAATAATCGTTTTTCTTCGATCATCTTCAGCCATCATTCTTTTAATAAAAGCCTTTTTTTCTAAATTTTTAAGCGTAGATGCAATTCGACCACTTGTTAATTGTTGAATTGCACATAGTTCACCTGGTGTTAAATTTTTTTGATGAATTTCTTCATAGATAAACAGGGTTTGTAAAATACCATTTTCTCCTTTATCTAATTCTTTCACTCGATGAATAAGGTGATTTCTCTTTCGAAAAATACGCATAAATTTATATGATAATTCTTTATAATTCATTTCATTTCTCCTAATTATCTTCTACTAGAAGATAATTATATCATCTTTGTCACATCTTGTCAATAGTATATCGTATTTATATATTCAATAATAAAACACTCTATTCTAATGTTTTAACATTTCATAGAGTGTTTATTTTATAATTTATAAAGTGATTTTTATTTTATCTTGCGAAAACACCATTATTCCAAATTCTACTTGCAGGATAAGTTCCATCCCATTGTTCCCAAGTTGTTGTACCAGGGACAATACTATGTAAAGTAATCGTTTTAGTCTGACCATTTAATTCAACAGTTAAATCATAAGATACTGTTGTAGTAATAGCTGGTGCTTTGATTACTCGACCAGTATTATCAATAATATCAGGATTATTAGATTGAATAGAAATTTTTGCATTACTATAATTCTTTTGAATTTCATATTGTAATTCAACCATTTCCATAAAACTATCCCAATAAGAACCAGAAATCATTGTTTGAGGACAATTTTTACCACTCCAAGTATTATGCATTTTCACTCTTGTTGTATCTAAATCATTTCTTAATAAGATATCGGCAACAAGTTGTGCAGTTCTTTGGAATGTATCATAGATATCACCAGATAAATTAGAACACATTTCAATACCAATTGAATTATTATTTCCACCACGGGAACCAATTGTATTATAACTAGATGAATACCATAATGGTTCACCAATATAGTAATACCCATTCTCTACTTTCCAAGTTGGGCCAAGAATTGATAAATAACTAGCAGAAGGTGCCGCACCATTAATTGTTGGCACTTCAATTTGTGTAACGGTTCCATTTAGTGATAGATAATAAGCAGAACCACTTTGTACAACATCAAATTGAGGTGCTATATTGCTAGTGGCAATCGCATTGGTTTTCGTCCAAGTAAAGCTTGCAGATGTTCCATCACCGGCATGATATGCAATATATTTTTCAGGAACGACACCATAGATGGCATCATTACCTACTGTATAGTGAATGGAGGTTTCACCGCTTGACATACCTTGAGCAATTGATACAACTGTACCTGTAAGTGTTGCGGTGTCATGAACAGTAACAAATTCAATTGTATCTACACTTCTACGTTCTTTATGGTTATTTGGATTAGCCTCACTTGTTGCATAATATGTTTCATCCACTTTAAATTCATCAAATAAGTATCTATTGACACTTCCATAAGTAGAAACATATACTCTTTCAACACCATCATTATATAAAGATATGTTACCCGTTTCTACTACAGCAAAATTGTTTCTAGCAAGCAGTGCAATCAATCTATCGATATCTGTATCTTCTGAATATACTCCTACAGTGATACAAACTGATAAATTAATTTGAGTTCCTTCAATTGTAACTAAAACATTTGCTTTACCATTAGCAAGAGCAGTTACGAGTCCTGTTTCCGACACTGTTAAGATGTTCTCATCACTTGATTCATAAATAAATTTAGCGTTTTCTGTACCTTTTCCATAGGCTGTAGCAATGATTTGCAATGTATCATCAATATGAATTGATCCATCATAATGTTCTTCAAATGTAATGTCAACCGATTGAATCGAATTTACAGTAATTTCATGTTCATAAGCAACTTTTCTTAGATAATCGTAAATTGTGATTGTTGCTTTTCCAGCATTAATAGCAGTAATGAAACCAGTACTTGATACAGTAATAATATCTGTGTTACTTGATTCATAGAATAAATCTTTAAAATATGCATCACTTGGTTCTACACTTGCCACAATTTGGAAAGTATCACCGGTTTCTAGTTCATCACAAATTTCATCAACTCGAATATTAGTTACAGGATTTAGTTGTTCCCATTTTGCATATAAAGTAAGATCACCATTCAAAGTTTCTAAACTAGTATATAGATTATCCTCGCTATCATACCATCCTAAGAATTTATATCCTAAATAACCAGGAACAATCAATTTATCACTATATCTTGAAGGTACAACTAAAGTATCATCTTTAGGTACTTCACTAAAGAAATATACTGTAGCTGGTTCATCTGCGGTAATATCCTCAATCGCTTGATCAAAAGCAACCATTTGACCAACTGTCAATTTAGTTGTAATCGGGTTAATACTTGCCCAATAATTGTTGTAAGAGTTAGAAATAGTAATAACATATTCAGCACCTTCTGGCCAACTAGATGCACCAGAAGAAATAATTTGAACAATTTCATATAAACCAGTTTCTAAATTTTTAGCTATATAAATACGATCAGAAAAAGTTGCTGCAGGATCATAACTACTTGTTCCAATAAAGATATCATTCGTATATCTTCCACCCCAGAATGTACCATTATTATAATTATAATTATTAATCGTTAAATGTGGAGCATTGCCAGAATGAGCAACTAAGTATTCTTCTGAATATCCACCATTAAATATATAAGTTACATCATAAATTTCGCCTTCTAATACTTTCCACTCAGCTACTAACACAATATCACCTCTTGAAGTTGAAGGAATTTCAGTTACATAATCTCCGTTTAAACTCCAACCTAAAAATTCACAATTTAATTTTGTAGGAGTAGGTAGTACAATAGGTTCACTAATTAAACTATTATAAGCAGTTGGATAATTTCCTTTTAAAGTACCACCATCAAGTTCATAATTGATAACATAAAATTCAAGTGGTTTTGCTTCATCAACAATTGGTTTAGTTGCCAAAGTAGTACCTGATGTTTTTAAATGTTTAAATAAACTAGCATAAGAAGTTAGATCAGTAATCACTTCACCCTCATTATTTTCATAATAATTAGCACCAAATTCTGCCAAATGTGGATTTGTAGTTTCAGTATCAGAACCTTGATATGTTCCAAAATAATGAGTAGTAGGAAGTCCTAAAAATTGATTGTTATCTACTTTGCAACTCCAATTAGATGTACTTGCTCCATTATTTCTTAACCACATATAATTATAGCAATGATCAAAAATATTGCCTGTAATTTCCCAAGCTGTTTTATTTTCTTGGAAAATATGAGCAGAAATTGCACCATTATATGGAACCGCATTAGACTGATCAGTACCTATTTGTTTAAAAGTATTATTTAACACATACACTATTGTATTTGATCCACTAGGTCCGGATAAAGCATACATAAAGATTGCATTGTATCCATTATTTTGAACACTTTGTTCAAAATAATTATTCGTAAATGAAATAATACCTTGGTTATAGCCACCCTCACATCTAATAGCATCTCGATCAAAGTCTAAGAATACATTCCCTTCTACTGATAAATTAACAACTCTATTGATTAATAAGTTAACATCACTAACATTCGTAAATCTATTATTTGCAAAATAGAAATGATTTGTTGAACCTCCACTTGGTAAATTGAATTCTACAAATCCTTTCATCACATAACGATTGATAACCCAATCAGTAGTAGAAGCATTTGTATCATAAACTAAATTATTTACAAACTTAAAGTTATGATACTCTTTGTTTTCACTTCCAACGATTTTAGCACCCTTTGTAAAGGACAATCCATCCATTGTAAAATTATTAGCAGAAGCAAGAACTGTAATAACGCCTGTTAAAACAGCTTCTTCTTCTCGTGCGAAAGTATTTGGATTGGTTCCTGCATTTGGTCCAACAATTGTTAAGTTAGCCAAGGAAATCGTAACATTTTCATTATACTCACCAGCTAAAATAATAATCTTACTTCCTTCTTTAGCATCGTCTAAAGCAGCTTGAAGTGTAGAGTAATACCAATCCTCTCCAACTCCTACATATAATGCATCTTCACGCCATTTCGCACTAAGCACAATATTTCCTGTTGTTCCTTTTTCAATAGCAGTAATTTTTTCATCATTGAAATACCATCCAACAAAAACGAAATTGCCATTTGTTGGTACTGGAAGTTTGGTTAATCCAACTTCGCTATCATATTTAGTTGGAGCATTTGCTGGTAAAGTTCCACCATTTAAAATATATTGAATCTCCCAAAGATCAGCACTTTCATCAACATATTCAGGAACATCAGTTTCATTTTCATAATACGTATCCCAGCCATCAACACCCATAAATTTACTTGCTACTGGAGTTTGATCGTAGTAATTATTAGCACCATCAATATTAAAAGAATATGCATTTTTAATATAATAGGTAGCTAAAGAATTCAATAATTTATTATAATTGATATGCACATCATGAGTAGTTTCGCTCATATCAGCTGTTTGATCTAATCTAAATAGCATATATGAATTATCTACCTTATTATATTGGAATTCAATTTTAGCAGTTCCTGTTGAGGCACCACTATATTTTACAAAAGTTGCTGCAGCATGACTTCCTGCTGTTTGACCACAATTTTTGAAAGTATTATTTTTGATTTCATAGGTTCCTTCACTATAAGATCTAACCCAAATTGTATATTGAGAATAATTTTCAAAATGATTATTTATAATTGAAACATTTCCCTTCACACCAAAGGAAGCCGTACTATCAATCTTAATTCCATCATTATAGTTAGCACCATTACCAACAAAAGAACAACCCTTTATAGTTAAATTGATTATTTGCATACCATAAAAAATCATTGGTCTTCCTGTAGATTTTTCATATTTGAGATTTGTTAATTCTATATCCTCAAAAATAGCATTTACATCATCTGTTTGTGGAACAAAATGAATAGGTGCAGTTAAACTATCTTGTGCAGTAGAATTGACTGTTGACTCATAGCAATAAATATTTGTCAATTGAATATTGCTAACACCACTAGTTGAACCAACAATACGTCCCTTTTCAGTTAAAGCGATTCCATCAATCACAACATTATTTGAATTGATTAAAATATCACTAGTAAAAATAGTTTCTGCATTTCTAGTTTCATAAACTGGATTAATTCCCCAATTCGCACCATTGATGGTTACTGATTTATTGATTGTAAAGCCTTGATAAGTACCGGCTACCACCAAAATAGTATCTCCTTCTTTTGCAGCATCTAGGGCTTCTTCTATTGTCGCATATGCATTTTCATTATTTGGATCGACAATTAAATCTTTTTCAACCACTTGTTCTTGTTCCCATTTTGCAACAACTGTAATATCGCCTCTTTGCTCACCATTGATTTGTTCAATTAATGCATCATTGAAATACCAACCCAAAAATTTAAATCCTTCTTTTGTTGGAACTGGAAGTAATGTTATTTCATCAATAAAGTATTTTGTTGGTAAGTTATCGCATACACCACCATCTAATTCAAAAGTAATGAAATATGCAATTTGTTCCCATTTGGCATAAAGAGTAATATCTCCCTCTAGGCCAACTTCTAATTTATCTACTAATTGATCATTGAGATACCAACCCAAAAATTGATGATCTTCTTTTGTTGGTTCTAATAACTCAATTGGTAGAGTCAACATATCATATCCTTGGGGATTATCAGGATGATTGAGGCCTCCATCAAGTTGATAATCAATAGTATATTTTGTAGCTATCCATTTGGCATAAAGAGTAACTTTACCACTCATGGATGCATCAAGCTCTGTTATTTTATTACCAGTACATTCAGCATCTAAATACCAACCATCAAAAGTATAGCCTGTTTTAGATGGATTATTTAAACCAACTGGTAAATCAGAATCAGTATATGATGTTGGATTATTTGGATGATTGATACCTCCATCTAATACATATTCTATCTCATATATTTCTTCTAAAACCGTAACATCAAAAACATATTCACGATACTGTATACCATCAACACTTGAGGTAACTCTAGCAATAATTTGTGTAGTACCTTTAGATACCGCTAAAACATACCCATCATTATCAACAGTTAAAATCTTATCATCATTTGATCTATATGTTATAATCGGATCGATACAACCTTCTTGAAGAACATAAGAAATTTTATATGTCTGTCCTTTTAACATCTTATCTTTTACATCAAATTCAACATCTAATGTCTCTGTATAGACAACTTGAATTGTTGTAGTTGCATATACAGAAGGGTTATCTTTAACAAAAACTTTTAATTCTGTTGTCCCCTCTTTTAAACCTGTTAATATTCCATCAATATAGGTTGCAACGGTTTGTTCAGATGATTCGTATACTAGTTCATAATTACTTTCATGTGAATCCTTGACAACTGTAGGCATAAAGTCTAATTTTTCACCTACTTTAATTGTGTATAATTCTTCATCAAACTTTAACTTGATATATCCGTCTGGAATACATGATACCAAACAAAGAATTACACCAACCATTGATAAAATTAAAAATAATCTTTTTCTTAATTTTAACATTTCTCCTCTTCCTTTCATAAAAAGATATTTAATTATATCACTGAGAATTTTTTTTTGCAAGCGTTTGCACTTTTAAAGTAAAGGAAGATGATTTTGTTTTTTATTCACTTTTATTTAAATTATTTTTCTTTGTAAAAATATAAAAAAACAAATAGAAGACTGTCAAAATTTAATATAGTATTCTATTTAATTTAAATGAATTTTTCCTAACAAAAAGCTTACTAGAAATCTAGTAAGCTTTGAATTATTCAAACTTATTGTGCTTCATCTTCAACAATCATAGTTGAAACTAAAGCTTTAAATGCAGCACTCCATTTTGTATTATACATACCAACAAAATAATTAGTTTGGCCATTTGGAATATATACTTTAAATCCTTCAGGCACTTTATCAAATAATGTATCACTTACATATGTAATATGTGCTGATGTTGTAAAACGAATGCCCGATAATGTAGTATCAATAAATGCACTTGCATCAATGGAAGACAAAGTTCCCGTAGTATCTTTTAAAATAGTAGCCACACCATTAAAATTACGATTGGCAACAACTAAAGTATAATATGTTGAAGTTGCACTTGCCTTACGATAAATTAAATGATCAATTTCAAAGAAGAACTCATTTCCATCTTCAATTATAATTTCTGTTATATTTGGACAATTCGCAAATACATTTGCAGCCAAATCCTTTGTATTGGCAAGTAGTGTTACAGCTTGCGAATATTTCGCAGGAATAAATTCAAGTTTAGTTGTCGTTTTGCCACTCGTTGTTGTTGTTGAATATAAAACATTATTGTATACTTGATATTTGCTTGAACCATCTTCAACAGTAATGCTTTCAAGTTTTATTAAATTTGCTAACGCATTGACTTGAATGGATGTAACGGTATTCTTGACTTCAAAGGTTGTTAAATTTTTATCTGGTACAAGATATAATGTTGTCAAAGATTTATTATATAATGCCCCATTCACACTTGCATAACTTTTATTATCAGCACTCACATTGATAGAAGATAATTTCTCACATCCTAAAAATGCATTTAAATTAATATTGGTTACACCTTGAGGAATATATAATGAAACGATTTGACTACAATTTTTAAATGCCTCTTCACTAATTTTTGTTAATGTTGACGGAAAGGATATAGCAATTAATGATTGACAATTTTCAAAGGCATTTGATTCAATTGATTTAACCCCTTCTGGTAAACTTATTGCCGCAAGTTGAACACAATTTTTAAATGCTGATGTACCAATATGATCAAGAACACCATGAATTGGTAATTGAATTAAAGAGGTACATCCTTCAAACATTGAAGTTGCAATAGCAGTTGCATTCGCTGGTAAACTAATACTATTTAAAGCAGTACAATCTTTAAAGACATTGATTCCAAAAGTTAAAGGGTCACTACTATCAGTACCAAGAAAAGTAACTGTTTTTAAATTGCTACAACCTTCAAAAGCACTAAATGCAATATTTTCAATTCCCTCAGGAATAATAACACTTGTAATCGTTTTATTGTTTTTAAATAAATTTTCTCCTAAAGCTTTCACTTCTACACCATTAATTTTAGCAGGAATTTCGATATCACCAGCTAAATCAGTGGCATCAACAATTGTTTGTGTCTTACTATCAAATTGAAAAACACTAACCCATTTTGCAACTAAAGTAATATTAGAAGTTACAGGTTTTGTAAAATCATATGGTTGATCATTGAAATACCACCCTACAAAATGATACAATGAACGCGTTGGGTCATTTGGTCTAACAAATGTCGAGCCAGACTTTACTTCAATCTCTTTTACAAGAGTACCTCCATTAGAATCAAAAGTTACAGTTAAAGTTTTAACTGGAAATAAATCTGGATTATCATTCATAAATTTATCAAATGCAATTGTAATTAAATCTTTAACCGTATTGCTTGAAATAGTTGCACCAGAAACAACAACGAATGAATCATCTACAGTTGTGCTAGTAGCACCATTTAATCCCATTGATGAACCATTAAAGCTTTCCCCTTTGCCTAAAGTATCACTTTGTGTTGTAACCATATTTACAATCTTTCCATCTTCATCTATTCCTACATATAATTTTACAGTAGTAAAAACATTAGCCTTTTCAAGATAATAAATACTTACTTCTTTACCATCTTTTACTGCTTTATATTCAACCTTTAAGTTTTCAGTTGCTGTTATTGATACTTTTGTATATTCTGCTCCTGCAACAATTTTTTCTAATTGTGTTTTTACCGCATTGGGGATTTCACCATCTGCTTCTTCATCTTTATAAGATGCAACAAGCGTAAGATTTGAATTTACTGGTTTGCTAAAATCATATTCAGAATTATCTAACATCCAAAACACAAATTCTTTTCCCTCAACTGTTGGCGCAATAATTGCTGTTGCTAGTTTTCCTTCTTCAACAAAATATTTTGCATATTCTTGATTGTTGACTTCATATTTTACTTCATAATAAGTTCCTAAATTTCTTTTTTTACAGCTTATAAATGTAAAAGAGAAAATAGTTACTAAGAAAAGTAAGAATACTTTAGTAAAAATTTTTTTCATATTTCCTCCTAAAATTTAAAATTTTGACAATATTACTATATTATCATACTATTTATTCTATTATTTGTTAAATGTATTTTTTATATATCTATATATAAAAAAGGATATATGAAATGATAAAAATTAAAACTTGGGTTCTATGTTTTAATAAAACCCAAGTTTTTTATTTTATTTAAATATATGATTATTTTTTAAACTTTTACTCTATAACCTCATAATTTTTAAAATAACTTTGCCAAATGATTGTTTGATAACTTTCATCACCATTATAATAGATAGTAACTTCTAAACCATTTTCTGGAACTAATTCAATGTAATCAACAAAATTAGCATATGGATATAGCATTCCTTCTTGATATAAGCCTTCAAGAGCAGGTGCTGTATCACTTAAGAAAACGAATGTTTTTAATGATGTACAGCCATAGAATGCTTTGTCACCAATGGCCTTTAATGTGGATGGTAAAACAACTTTTTCTAAAGTAGTATTTTGATAGAAGGCATTGAGTGCTATCTTTTCTACCCCTTCCGGAATAACAAATTCAGAACTTGATTTATCATTATAGGCATAAAGAACCGTCTTAGTGGAATTATACAATACTCCATTTTCATATAAATAATATTTATTAAAATCCTCTACAACAATTTCTTCAATATGGTAACTTTGATAGAAAATATTTGAATAGTCAAAATTACAACAATCATTGCTAATAACAACTCTTCTTAAATTATCACAATTAGCAAATACTTGTTCTTCAATATACGTTAAATTATTTGGCATTATTACTTCTTCTAATCCTGTATTAGCAAAAGCTTTAAACCCTAATTCTTCAATCATATTTAAATCTATCTTAACTAGATTAGTAGCATCCCTAAAAGCTTGTGGATATACATATTTTAAATTAGCTGCTTTTACTGCTATAACATTCGCTTTTTCAAAACTATTATTCCCAATTTCTTCTACATTTGTAAGATCAATATTCATTAAATATTTATTAGAAGCAAAAGCATAATCTCCAATTCTTATTGTTTGTTCTAAAACTTTATATGTATCTAACAATTTACCTGCTGGAAATAGTACCAATTCACTCAAATCTTTTGAATATACAATACCATCAAATGAATCATAATCCAAATTATGAATTTCAAAATTTTCTAAACCAGTACAGCCAACAAATGAACTTGCAACATCAATTCCTTCAACGCCATTAGGTATCACTACTTCTTTTAAAGATGTACAATTAGCAAAAGCAAAACTACCAAGCGTAGTTAGAGAAGTGGATAAAGTAAGACTTTCAACAGATATACAATTATTAAAAGCATCTTCACCAATTTCATAACAATTACTAAGATTAAGGGTAGTAAGTGATGTACAATTATTGAATGATCCTTCACCAATATACTCAACTTTTTCAATTCCTATCATATTTTTAAGAGATGTGCAATCTTTAAAACTATTTCTTCCTTGAGAAATTCGCGTAACATTATTTAAATCAATTGTTTCAAGCGATGTACATCCCTCAAAAACTCCATAGTAAAGGGTAGTAATGGTTGATGGAATTCTAAATTCGACAAGCGATGTACAACCGGTAAACATATTACTAAAGGCATCTTCACTTACCCCACCTTCTTCATTTAAAAATTCTACATTATCTGGTAAGACAATTTTTGTTAGTTTATCACAATTACCAAAAGCATATGCACCTACTGTTAACAAATCTTCAGTAAAGACAAGTTCACGAACATCTGTATTATTTAAAGCACGACGACCAATATTGGTAATAGTACCACTATACTCTAATTGTGCATTAGTTAAGCCAAACATCATTGCAATTGGAAACTCTGTAATTTGATCATGTAAAGTAATTTTTTTGAGCAATGGTTTTTCTAATTTGCATGTACCATACGATTTATTAGCAGTGGTTTGCACACCTTCTTCGGTTATTAAACTAACAATAACAACCGAACGAATTGCTGTTTCTGCTTGACCAAATGCTGATTCATTAAGCTCTGTAATCGTTTCTGGTAAAACATACTCACCATCATAGTCCCAACAAGATGGAGTAAATAATTTTGTCATTTCTTTATTGTACATTACCCCACATTCACCATTTACTAAATATTCATTATCATCAGAAGCAGTATATTTAAGTAATTTTGTCGAATCTGCTGAAACGTATGCTTCAATCTTATTTAAATTTTTATGAAATACGACGCTTTCTAATAGTGGACACATACTAAAGGCAAAACCTCCAATAGTATCAACATTGCCATAAAAATGAACTTCTTTTAATTTTGGTAAATCAGCACAAGTTGCGGAATCTTCTCTCATCACCATAAAGCCCCAATCTTCAATGGTTGTTTCACCAAATTGTCCAATATCACCATAGAAATTAAGTATAGTCAATTCTTTAGCAGCAGATAGCGTAAATTCATTTACATTGCCAAGATAACCATAAAAATTGGCTTCTTTTAAAGCAGGAACATCATAAAATGCATTGGCCATATATGCAATATTTGAATAAACTGTTAATTTTTCCAATGAATGTAAGTGCGTAAAAGCTTCATATCCCATTTGCAAGTATGTCATATTGCCATCAGCATCATTTGGTGTGAATGGCAAAGTCACTTCTTTCAAAGATATACAATATGAAAAAGTCATAAAACCAACTGAACTTAAACTTGTTGTAGCAAGATCCGCTTTTTCTAAACTAAAACATAAGGCAAACGCTTCTTCACCAATTGTTTCAAGCGTTGTAGGGAAAATTACTTCCTTTAATGACATAGCAGCTCTAGCAACACCAGAACCAATAGTAGTTACTCCTTCTGGGAATACAATTTTTGTTATATTGTTATCTTTTCTAAATACATCATTAGCAATTACTTTGATACCATCAGGTATAACAACCTCTCCTCCTGTACCATTATAATAATATAATGTTTCATCAACAATAACAAACTCTTCCCCTGTGTTCTCAATACCCTCTGCAGTAGTTGCTTGATTAGGTGTTGCGTTCATATAGTTTATATTAAGCGTTGTTACAACTTGATCTGTTTTAGTCTCTTCATAACTAGTTTTATTTAAATCTTGAGTTGAAGTAGAACCAGTTATAAATTCTTCATATGCTTCAATTAAATAACCACTTTCATTTAAGGCATAATCACCAATCGCAAGAGCTAATTTATGATTATAAATCTTGTCCTTATAATCAGTAATATCAACAGTAACAACAGTATTTCCCCCGCGAACCTCATCATAAATTGGAAATGCATTATCACAAATTAATTCAAATTCATCAGGATAAGCCTCTGATTCTGTAAGCAAACCAAAATAGGATAAATAATGATTATCATATGCTTCAAATTCAAGATAAGTTCTACCCTCTTTTTCATAGACTTTAGAATCTAATAAAGTTGGTGCCTCATAATCTAGAGTAAGTGGAATAACTAAAGATTCTTCTTTTTGATCAATTGTATCTAGAACTCCAGTAATGACAATTTCTAATTCTTGATTACTACCAACTAGAAATTGAGGAATTTCAATTTGTAACTCATGTTGTGTAGGAACAAGTGCACCACTATCATTTAGATATGTTTTACCTACATTTGTAGCATAACCGTTAAAATATAATTGACGTGTATATTTATCAACAATTTCATATCTTAATTCTTTCACACTTCTTAAAAGACCAATAGAAACAGAATACAATACATTATTCCCCTCATAATTTAAAGCTATTTTATCTGCTGATGCAAGGGGTGCCTCATATCCGTCTGGTAAGATAAATAACTCATAACTACCAAGTGGAAATGGGTATCCTAACATTCCTGAAATATACAATCCTAATGGGATGGTAGGATATATTTCATACGTATCATCATAATATGTTGCATCAAAAATAGGAGCATCATCCCAATCACCATAAAATGCTAACCATGGGATAGAAAGATCAATATTAGAATCAATCGAATCTAAAGTAATATACCCTTCTACATACATTCCATTTGCAAAAGTGCTATCTAAATACGTTTTATCTTCATCAGTTAAGAAAATACTTACTTTAACTTTTGCGACTGAATTTGCCTCAACTGTTAATATTCCATCTTCATACGTTCCATTTTCAACTATATAATCTCTTTGACTTGCTTCAAGTAAATAAGCTTTTTCTAAAATGCGACCATTATAATCTATGCTATCTGTCATTACAATGCTATCTAAATTATATGATACATCTGTTGAACCAGTATTGACAACATTGAAAGTCATATAATAAATACCATCACGACTTGGATCATCACCTAATTCCAATTTGGTTCTATCCGTACCAGTAACACTTAAATAAACACTACTATTTAAGGCGGCATCAATATTAACTAAACCTGCTCCTTGCTTACGTGGGGTTGCGGGAACACCATTTTCATCTTTGATAATACTTGCAGTAGACATTAAAACTTGATATACCCTTGCTTGAAGTTCAGTTTCAGTCATTTGTGGATAATTTTCCTTTAATGCCTGTCTTACAAGTAAGGCTGCCCCTGCTAAATTAGGTGTTGCCATTGATGTACCACTATAATATGCATATGACATTTCATTACCATTTTCATCTTGAGTAATAGTAGGAACTGAAGAATAAATGTTTCCACCTGGAGCAGTAATTTCTGGTTTTAACTCGAGATTAGGAAGAGGACCAATTGAAGAAAAACTAGACATTTCATAAATTTTGTTATCCATATTAAAATGAATAATTCCTTCCTTAACCTTTGTTAAAACAGATCCAGAATCTACTGTTACTGTACATGTTGGAATATATAATTCTCCTTCAATAGATGCTATAATTTCACCTGGTTGATTATTATAAATGACACAAGCAACAGCTCCATAATATGCTGCAACTAGTGACTTATATTCAAATGACGTTGAACCTCTTGATACAACCGCAATTTTACCTTCTACATCTAACCCTTCATAATCTTCTAAATCACCATAATTTGGAATGACAACATATGGTAAAGATAATGTTTTATTTCCCTCTTCAAATGGTAAATATTCATAAAAAGGATATGATTCTGAGGTTGCCGCAAACGCAGCTGAATTAAAGGTCATATTCGTATTACCAGATACAAAATAATTCTTTAAAGTTGCATTAGATGAAGCAACTCCAAATGATGCATCATATGAAGAAGGTGAACCTACCAAACCATTATCAGGATTAGAACTTAAACCATTACCATAGATAGTACCATCTCCTGCTTCACCATCATTACCAACTGCCACACAAACGCTAATACCTACGGAACCTAATAAATCATAGACTTCATCAATAAATTCTCCTCCATCGCCTTCTGATGTAAAACCATTAGCAGAACCAAGTGACATATTGATTGCGTCTACTCCAAGAAGAGCACAATCTCCTAAAGCCGCTATGATATCAGTTGTATATGCTCCCGGTGTGCCATCTGAAAAAACTTTCATAATTGCCAATTGGGCATTTGGTGCAACACCAGTGATTTGATCATCATCACCAGCAATGATTCCTGCAACGTGGGTACCATGCGCACCATGACCATAGTAGTTAACTGCCATATAATCGGGATCAACAAATTCATCCATATCAGCATAATCAAATCCATAAGGAATTTTTGAACTCTTATAGAATTGTTCAGCCTGATAATAGTTACCACCATTGGCAACATTAGGATATAAGAATTCACTAATACTTTCAATATTTTGATATGTCAATGCAACATCTGTTAATTGTTTTTGAAAAGCCTGATGACTAGTATCTAAACCAGTATCAAGAATAGCCACTATCATTCCTTCACCTTTATAATTACTATTTGTAGCAAGAATGCCGGTTTCTTTTAAAGCAACATCATATGATGATTCCTCTTGTGGCATATTATATAATTCTGAAATTGCTACTTCTTTTACTTTTGCAAGTGATGATATTTTTTGAATATCTTTATATTTAACTTTTATACCTAATCCATTTAACAATGTCGTATAGGAATGTTTAAATTCATAGGCAATTTCATTTTCATCCAATAATTCCTTTACTCTACTTTGAATAGTAAGTAATCTATGAATGGTATTTTCACCATCTTTAGTTAAAGCAAATTCGGCTAATGAGCCTATAAAATTGCAAGCATGATATTCTTCTGTTAAAGATTTCCCCTCTAATTCAACAATCACCCATACTTCATCATCAGCTTCAAAAAGATGAGATTGATATAAATTATTTTCATATTTTTTTAACTGATTTAAATTAAAATTAGAAATCTGTGAAAAAGTAGGTCTTGTATTTTCAATTTTTGGAGAACTACCTTTACTATCTCCACATGAAGATAAACCAAAAATTGATAAAAACAAAATACATGTTGCAATGGATAAACTAATTATTTTTTTCATTTTCATCTTTCTTCCTCCCATTACCAACTATACATTTCAATAATCATTAAAATATTTTCCTCAAGATTTGCTACTGCCTCATCATAAGTTGCTTGAATAGCAGCAGAACCTAAAGCCATACTTATTTCATTAACATAATTTTGATACGTCATCTCAATTTCTTCAAGCGCATATTCTGCCATCTCTAAAGCATTGATTTGTTCTTCATAAGTTGCAAGAAGAGTTTCGTAAAAAAGACTAAAATCTTCTAAACATTTCTTAAGAAGAGCATCCGCTATAACTTTATCCTCTTGTATTGTTATAACTTCGTCCATTTTCTGTTTTGCTTCTTCTAGTAGCATACTAACATCTTCTTCTGATGACATGTTTCTTAAACTATTAGCATATTCAAAATAAATATCCTTCAACTCTTCTTGTTGTGCTGCATAATAATTATTCAAATCCAAAACATCAATATATGCTAAAAGTTCTAAAATATCACTATATTTAGGACATTTATCAACAGCATTGAATTGTTCTATAATCTCTAAATAGGCATTCACAACATCTTTTCTACTCAAAGCTAAATTTATCGTATTTATTCCTTCTTCCAAAATATTATACATGAATGTCAAAGCATCATCTGTATAATATTCTATATTTATGGCTGTAAAATACTTGTTTAACTCCATTATTTTAGTTGTTTTTAAATAGGCTGCTAATTCATGATCTTGTTCTTTAGTCACAACCTTTGTTAAATCATCAACAGCATTGAAATAGGTTGCTACAGGTAATGGTGCACCACCTTTATAAGTATTCAAAGTCTCAACCGTCAGATTTTTAATGGCAATCATTTTTTCCCATTCTTCACTATAATAATCATCCATATGATAAGTTGCAAAGATATCTAAGAACAAATTACAAAAATTTTTTACTGCCTTTGCCTGCTCAATGACTTGATTGTAAACATCATCTACTTCTTCATTTGTAGTAGCCTTTGAAACTGCATTTTTTCCTTCTTCAATAATTGTAAGAATTTCTAAAAATCCGTCCTCAGGATATAATCTTGCGTCAATTTGATTAACAAATTCATCTAATTTGCATACTACCTCTGTTTGATAAACATTTAAGATTTTTCTAAATTTTGCCACAAGATTTAAATTTGTAGTAACATTACTATTAAAATCATAAATGATATCATCTAAAAACCACCCTAAAAATGTAAACCCCTCTTTTTTTGGATCATTCGGTTTTGTTACTACATCACCATAACAAACAAGTTGATCCTCAATTTTAGGTAATTCTTCATCTGTATTAAATTTTACAATTAGATATTTACTTTCTACTACTTGATACGTATAGGTGAGTACAAAATCTTTATAGTTAATTATTGCATTTTTGGTTCCGATTGTTGTTAAATCAAAATCTGTTATCATTGATTCATCTACACTAACATCAAATACTTTGCCATCACTATACGTTACTTCTAATTGAAGACGATTTGTATCAAATGATTCATTTACTTCAAATACTTTTGGAATATCCGTTGACGCTAAGTTGACACTTACGATTTCGGTTGCCATAAAACATGAAGTTAACGTCATAACTATTCCAAAACTTAAAAAAAATAACATAACTCTTCTTTTCACTGTAATCCTCCTTGTCCATACATATTATCATTTTTTAAATGATGACAATAGTATATACTATAATATTTATTTAATAAAATAATATAATAAAGAAATCGCTTACATTGCATTTTTTTATTTTTTTTGATTTTTAAAAAATATTAAAATATTTAATTAAATTCGGTATATTTTATATTTTTTAGTAATATATTCTACTAATAAAATGATTAAAAAATCAATATAAAAAGGATTAGTATTTTCACAATTTACTAATCCTTTAATTTTGATATTTCTACTCTACATAGATTCTAATATACACTTCATAGTTACTATTATATTGATATACTCCCTTGACTGTAACCCAACCAAAAATAATACCTTGAATGGTACCAAATGAACTTATAATAACCCTGCCATTATCTCCTTCTTCTTGATATGCTCGTCAATACATTCTCCAGCATAATTTTCATTATAACTCATTTTATAATATTTAAATTTAAAACAAAATAAATAAAAATAATATTATAGTCAAAATTTTTTTCTTCATATTTATCACTTTTTATTACAATTAATCTTTAACTCATTGATATTGATTATGTCATTCTTTTTAATCTCAATTAACATTGACCAAAAATAGGCCTCCGTACTATAATTTCCTATTTTAGTTGTTTGTTTGATATTTACGATTAAGGTAGATCCATCAACAATAATATGTTTAAGTTTTGTTTTAAGGTAATTGGCCGTTTCATATGTAACTATAATGAGAGCATTTTCTTTAAAATAGTTCTCATCATAATCTCTTAGTTTTTGATTCAAATCACTAGAATACCCATCCGAACTTTCATTATAAGCATCATTGTTCCATTCAGTACATTCCTTTTTTAATTCTTCTAATGATTTTATTAAACCATTACTATAAAGTTGTGTACCTTTTTCTAGTTTTTTGTAACCAAATGCCTCATTTTGATTATAACTTAAATTATAATCTATTTTATTTTGTTTATTACAACCGCATATGCTAAAAAAGAAAACAAAAATTACTATTAAACTTATACTTTTTTTTGTCATTATATAATTTACCTCCTAAAATTGACATATTTTATAAATTTTTAAAATGACAAGTCTAAACCAAAAGAATTTTATAATGTTTAAATACGAATAAATATGATTATTTGTTAGATTTAGCATAATACGTCTTTACTTTTCATCGAGTATTAAATAGGTTATAGCTTATTATTTTTTGTTTTATTAGCATCTTTCTTTAAAAGAATATATATCATTCATCTGTCGAATTTTGTTTTTTTTTATCTTTTTAAAAAAAATTATAGCAAATTTATTTATAACAAAAAAATCTCTATTTTTCATAGAGACTATTTTCATTCAAATAAAATCATTAGTTTTCTAATTCAGAAACTGAACCAGCACCAACTGTTCTTCCACCCTCACGAATAGAGAATTTAGTTCCTTTTTCAACTGCAATTGGGTGAATTAATTTAACTGTCATTTGAGTATTATCACCAGGCATTACCATTTCAGTTCCTTCTGGTAATTCAATAACACCAGTAACATCAGTTGTTCTAAAATAGAATTGAGGACGATAATTAGAGAAGAATGCTGTATGACGTCCACCTTCTTCTTTAGTTAATACATAAACTTCTGCTTTAAATTCAGAATGTGGTGTAACTGATTTTGGTTTTGCAAGTACTTGACCACGAACAATATCTTCACGAGCTATACCACGAAGTAATACACCGATATTGTCACCAGCTTCTGCTTGGTCTAATAACTTTCTAAACATTTCAACACCAGTAATAACTGCTGAACGAGTATCTTTGATACCTACGATTTCTACTGTATCACCAACTTTAACTGTTCCACGTTCAACACGTCCTGTAGCAACAGTTCCACGACCAGTAATAGAGAATACATCTTCTACTGGCATTAAGAAAGGTTTATCAGTTTCACGAACTGGATCTGGAATATATTCATCAACTGTATTCATTAATTCTACGATAGCTTCTTTAGCCTTTGGATCTCCTTCAAGTGCTTTTAAAGCTGAACCACGAATAATTGGAGTATCATCACCAGGGAATCCGTATTCATTTAATAATTCACGAACTTCCATTTCAACAAGTTCAAGTAATTCTTCATCATCAACCATATCACATTTATTTAAAAATACGATTAATTTAGGAACACCTACTTGACGGCTTAATAGAATATGTTCACGAGTTTGAGCCATAGGTCCATCAGTTGCGGCAATAACTAAGATTGCTCCATCCATTTGTGCTGCACCTGTAATCATATTTTTTACATAGTCAGCATGTCCTGGACAGTCAACGTGTGCATAGTGACGTTTTTCTGTTTCATATTCTACGTGACAAGTATTGATGGTTATACCACGAGCTTTTTCCTCAGGTGCTCCATCAATTTGGTCATAAGCCATTTTTTGAGATAATCCTTTTTCTGCTAATACAGTAGTAATAGCAGATGTTAAAGTTGTTTTTCCATGGTCAACATGTCCAATCGTACCAATGTTTACATGGGGTTTTGAACGTACAAATTTTTCCTTTGCCATTATAAAAATCTCCTTTTTATTTTTAATTTCATTAATATTTTATTATAAATTCTTTTTTTTTGCAAGTAAAACGTAAGTTTTTATTATTGAGCACTACGTTTTTTTACAACTGCTTCTGCAACATTTTTAGGACACTCTTCATAGTGATCAAATTGCATCGTATAGTTTCCACGACCTTGCGTATTTGAACGAAGAGCGGTTGCATAACCAAACATTTCAGCAAGTGGTACAAATGCTTTAATAGATTGCGTTTTTCCTCTTGCTTCTTGTCCATCAATACGTCCACGACGAGTTGATAAATCACCAATTACAGTACCAACATATTCATCTGGAACAATTACTTCCACTGATTCTATCGGCTCTAATAAAACGGGTTGGCATTTATCTGCAGATGCTTTAAAAGCCATTCCACCTGCCACTTCAAAGGCAATTTGACTAGAGTCAACATCATGATATGAACCAAAAACTAATCTTGCTTTGATATCAATGGTTGGGAATCCCGCAAGGTTACCATTAGCAAGTGAATTTTCAATTCCCTTATTAACAGCTGGGATATATTCACGAGGAATAACACCACCTACAATTTCATCTACAAATTCATATCCTTTACCAGGGTTTGGCTCAAATACGACTACGCAATGACCATATTGTCCACGACCACCAGATTGACGAACAAATTTACCTTCAATTTCAGCACTCTTTTTAATTGTTTCACGATATGATACTTGAGGTTGTCCTACATTACATTCAACATGGAATTCTCTTCTCATTCTATCAACAATGATATCTAAATGTAATTCTCCCATACCAGAAATAATTGTTTGACCCGTTTCAGCATCAGTATAAGTTCTAAAGGTTGGATCTTCTTCAGCGAGTTTTGAAAGTGCAACAGACATCTTATCTTGATCGCCTTTCGTTTTAGGTTCTATCGCAACCGATATTACAGGTTCTGGGAAAACCATTTTTTCCAAAATAACAGGATAATTTACATCACACATTGTATCACCTGTTGTTGTATCTTTTAAACCAACTGCTGCTGCAATATCTCCCGAAAAGACTTCTTTAATTTCCGTACGATTATTGGCATGCATTAAAAGAATACGACCAATTCTTTCACGTTTATCCTTCGTAGAATTAAGCACATATGAACCTGATTCTAGATGACCCGAATACACTCTAAAGAAAGTAAGTTTCCCAACATAAGGGTCAGTCATAACTTTAAATGCTAATGCTGAAAATGGAGCATCATCATCTGAATTCACGATAATTTCGTTACCATCTTCATCATGTCCTTTAATTTGAGCAACTTCAATTGGTGATGGAAGATAATCAATAACAGCATCTAAAACTTTTTTTACACCCTTATTTTTAAAGGCTGTTCCACAAAGAATGGGGAAAAATTTTACTGAAAGCGTACCTTTACGAATAGCAGCCTTCAACATCTCTGCTGTTACTTCTTCACCTTCAAGATAATTCATCATTAATTCATCATCAAATTCTGCTACCGCATTTATTAATTCATCACGATAAAATTCTGCTTCATCTTGCAATTCTGCAGGTATTGCAATCTCTTGACCATCTTCATCAACACTACCCTCATTATAAATAAAGGCTTTCATCGTTATAAGGTCAATAATACCCTTAAAATTATTTTCCGCACCAATTGGATATTGAATTGGATGAGCATTGGCACCAAGACGATGATCTAATGATTGGCAACTATATTTGAAATCTGCACCAGTCTTATCCATCTTATTGATAAAAACAATTCTTGGTACTAAATAATCCGTTGCTTGACGCCAAACTGTTTCGGTTTGAGGTTCAACTCCTGCTTGAGCATCAAGAACTGTAACAGCACCATCAAGTACTCTAAGTGAACGACTTACCTCAACTGTAAAATCAACATGCCCTGGAGTATCTATGACATTGATTCGATGTCCTTTCCAAAAAGCGGTAGTTGCCGCTGAGGTAATTGTAATTCCTCTTTCTTGTTCTTGTTCCATCCAGTCCATTTGTGCAGCACCATCATGGGTTTCACCAATTTTGTGGATTTTTCCTGTATGATATAACACTCTTTCGGTAAATGTGGTTTTACCAGCATCTATGTGAGCCATTATACCAATATTACGTGTATTGAGTAATGAATATTCACGAGCCATTTTATTTTAATCTCCTATTACCATTGATAATGAGCAAATGCTTTATTTGCTTCAGCCATACGATGAGTATCTTCACGTTTTTTAACAGCACCACCTACACCATTAGCGGCATCCATTATTTCTTTTGCTAATCTTTCTTCCATTGTTTTTTCATTGCGAAGACGAGCATAGTTTGTTAACCATCTTAAACCTAGAGTATAGCGTCTTGCTTCTCTAACTTCAACTGGTACTTGATAGTTAGCACCACCTACACGGCGTGATCTAACCTCTAATTGTGGCATAATATTTTCTAATGCTTGTTTATATACTTCTAGTGGGTCACGACCTGTAGCTTTAGATACACGATCAAAAGCACCATAAATGATTTGTTGTGCCACACCCTTTTTACCATCCAACATTACACTATTGATTAGTCTTGTAACAAGAGTTGAATTATATATTGGATCTGGTAATACTTTTCTTTGAGCAACATGTCCTTTACGAGGCATGAAGGTTCCTCCTTTCTACATTTATAAATTTATTTTATCTTATTTTTTTCCAGCTTTTGGACGTTTTGCGCCATACTTAGAACGAGCTTGTTTGCGGCTTTCAACACCTGTAGTATCAAGTGTTCCACGAATTATATGATAACGAACACCTGGCAAGTCTTTAACACGACCTCCACGAATTAATACAGTATTGTGTTCTTGCAACTTATGACCAATACCTGGAATATAAGCAGTTACTTCAATACCATTACTTAAACGAACACGAGCCATCTTACGAATAGCAGAATTTGGTTTTCTTGGTGTCATTGTTGTAACACGAGTACAAACACCTTTCTTTTGAGGACAATTAATAGTTGTTGCAACTTTCTTTAAAGAATTAAAACCAATTCCAAGATGTGATGATTTTGATTTTCTAACCTTATCTTCACGTGAATTACGCACTAATTGATTAATTGTAGGCATCTTTTTTCTCCTTTCATTTATTAGTTATTTGATGTATATTCCACATTTCCACGTGTTTCAATACTTCAAAAAATATAGTCTTGACAATAGTCAAAACATAACCTCTATTATTATACTCATTTTAGCCTTCAAAGTCAAGTTAGATACTCACATATTTATATTTTGCAATATTATTATTACAAAAAATTTAAATCATATACCAATAAAAATTATTCAGTTTAAAAGAAACCCCCTATAAAATATAGAAGGTTTCTAATTTTAATATTTCTTTTTATTCAACAATACTACCTTACCACCAGTAAGTTGAATCATTTTAGCAGCATCTAAAGAAAAATCTTGTGCCTTAACAATCAATGGTTTATCAATAATTCCCCTTGCAAGAACTTTAACAAAGCAAACATTTTTATCAATCAATTTTTTATCTTTTAAACTATTTACTGTAACTATATCACCAGCTTCAAAATTACGTGATATTGTATCAATATTGATGATTCCTTTTTTGTTACCAAAAATTTTTTCTTCATCAACTTCTTTTTCAATTAAAATGCTTGCAGTCTCATCAGATACAATCTCTTTCACTTCAGCTGCACTTACTTGTTGTCTTTGAAGTTCTTCCATATGAGCTCTTTCTTCTGCAAGACGTCTTTCTTCTTCTCTTGCTTTTTCTTCTGCAAGGCGTTTTTCTTCTTCTTTTGCTTTTTCTTCTGCAAGACGTTTTTCTTCTTCTTTTGCTTTTTCTTCTGCAAGACGTCTTTCTTCTTCTTTTGCTTTCTCTTCTGCAAGACGTTTTTCTTCTTCTCTTGCTTTTTCTTCTGCAAGACGTTTTTCTTCTTCTCTTGCTTTTCTTAATTGTTGTTGTTGTATTTCTTCATTCGCTTTTTCTATTGGTTCAACTACTTGATCTTCCTCTAATAAAGAATCATCATATTCTAATTCACCATATGCACTTTTTACATTACGAACTAAATATGTATCCTTATCTGATTTTTTTCTTTTTAAGACTATTTTTGCCATCAATAACCTCCTTAATTTTATTCATTAGTTAATTGATATATTTTTGAATATTTTTCTTTTAAATATTCAAGATAATATTTCGGATTAAATTCTTCATGAGTTACCATTAATAATATTTCTTTTGGACTTTTTGAACCTGCATATTTATGCACTTTCTCTTTTAACCATGCATTGACTTTAGATAAATCATCAGCTCCAAAAGCCTCATCAATATTCAATTCTTTTTTCATTTGATGATAAAATTGAGCAGCATAAGCACTTCCTAAAGCATAAGTAGGAAAATAACCAAATGAACCACCCGCCCAATGAACATCTTGCAAAATACCTTTTGTATCATTTGGAACTTCAATTCCTAAATAATCTTGATATAATTTATTCCAAAGTTTTGGTAACGCATGTACATCAAGATTTGATTCAATTATGGCTTTTTCTATATCATACCTAACCATAATATGAAGAGGATAAGTCAGTTCATCTGCCTCCGTTCTAATAAGCGTCTTTTCAATTTTATTTATAGCATGGTAAAAATCATCTAGTTCTACATCATGTAAATTTTCAAAAAATAACTGTTGTAAAACAGGATAATGCTTAGACCAAAACGGATAACTTCTACCAACAATATTTTCATAAAAACGAGATTGTGATTCATGCATTGCCATTGTTGTACCACCGCTTAAAGCTGTATCATCATATTTGCTATCGCATTGTCTTTCATAAGTAGCATGTCCTAATTCATGAATCATTGAAAAAATACTTGATGTTAAAAGATTTTCATAATAATGGCAAGTAACTCTCACATCAGTAGTACCATATCCAGAAGTAAAAGGATGTTCCGATTCTTTTGTTAAACCAAACTTTTTATCAAAACACATCACATCCATCAAATAATGAGCAAATTCTTTTTGTTTATCAATACTATATTTTTTATACACAAAAGAATCATCAAGAGGTTTTAATGATGTAATTTTTTTAACAAATGGAACCAATTCTTTTTTTAAAAGATCAAAAAATTCATCATATTCTTTTTTTGTAAAACCTTTTTCATAATCATTTAACAAAACATCATAACCTTTTAAAGTATCAGTTTCTAAATATTGAATATATTTTTTTTGCCAATTGATAATTTGAGCTAAAACAGGAGCAAATAAGGCATAATTATTATTCAGTTTAGCTTCACACCAAATATTATTTGCTTTTGCCAACAACATTTCATATTCAATAAGTTCTGCTTCAGGGATTTTTAACTCTTTTTCTAATTCTTCCCAAACTTTAACTATTTCTAATTTTAAATCTGTTGTTAACTCTTCTTTTTTATCATATAAAGTTTTTACCGCCTCAACATATTCTTTACAATGAGATATTTCTAACATCATTGAAACAAGTTCACCAATTTGTTTAGACCTTTCCTCTAAACATCCTACAGGAGCTTCAGTTTCAGAATCCCAGCTAATAAGATACATTGCATAATGAAATGCATTCAATTTTTTTCTTGCTTTTTGATAAATTTCTAAGGCGTTTTCCATCAATCAACCACCTCAACTTTATTAGCAATAATCTCTTCTAAAGCAATACCTATACTTTTCGTATTTTTTGTTTCCGCAAGAAAACTTTTTTTAGAAGCATCAATTTCCTTAGCACGTTTGGCTGCCGCAATCACTAATTTATATTTAGATGAAGATTTATCTGTCAATTCATCAATAGATGGATAACGAAGACCATCTCTTTCTTGATTCATATTTTCCATTTGACTCATACTTATTCCTCCATTAATTTATAATATCCTTCTAGTGCTCTTTCACACTTCGCATGTTCTGCTCTAATAATTGCAATTATTTTATCAACTGCATTTTCTACTTCATCATTGATAACAATATAATCATAAGATGAAGCAAGCATTATTTCATTTTTGGCCTTAGTTAATCGCTCAATGATAATATCACTCGTTTCTGTTCCTCTATTCGTTAATCGGTGCTCTAAAGCCTTCCAAGATGGTGGGGCAATAAAAATAAATACGGCATCTGACATTTTTGCCTTCACTTGTAGAGCCCCTTGAACCTCTATTTCTAATACTACTTCTTTTCCTTCTTCTAACTTTTCTAATACTTTGTTTTTAGGAGTTCCATAATAGTTATTGACAAATTTAGCATGTTCTAATAAATTATCATTTTTTATTTCTTGTTCAAATTCTTCCTTAGTTACAAAGAAATAGTCTTTACCATCAATTTCTCCTTCTCTTGGCATTCTAGTTGTCATTGAAACCGAAAAATCTAAATTATGACCCGTTCTTTGAAACAAAGCTTTACGAATCGTTCCCTTCCCAACTCCAGATGGCCCCGAAATAACAATTAATAATCCTTTTTCATTAAGCTTCATATGTTAACCTCAAAATGATATCTATTTGGTTTATTTTACCACTATTTGTTTTTTTTTTCAATAGTTTTGTTATTTTTAATTTTTTGTTGTATAATAAAGTATAAATTTATAAAAAGAAGGTTAAACAATATGCCCTACGATGGTATTCTTATTCATTTTTTAACATCTGAATTAAGCGAAAAATTAGTTGGTGGTAAAATCAACAAAATCATTGAACCAAATGCTTTAGATTTATGTCTACAAATTAGATCTAAAGATCAAACTGATAAACAAATTAAAAATTATCAACTTTTTATATCTTCTTCTTTAGATATGCCTAGAATTTATTTAACTACCCAAAAAATATCATCATTTGAGTCTCCTAAAAATTTTTGTATGGTTTTACGCAAATATTTAGAAAGAGGTATAATTAGTAAAATTGAACAAATTGATAATGATCGAATTATCGTTTTTCATATTCGTTGTACAAACGAACTTGGTGATAACGTTACTTATCTTTTAATTTTTGAATTGATGGGAAGAAATAGCAATATTATTTTAGTAAATTCGCAAAAAATAATTATTGATGCTATTCGAAAACTTCCTCCATCAGAAGATTGCAAAAGATTCATTCTTCCAAAGGTCTCCTACTCTTATCCACCATCTAATGCTACTATTCATCCTTTTTTACTTGATGAATCTGACCAATATGATCTAGAACTATTACAAGGAGTATCTAAAATTGCAAAAGATGCAATTCAAAATTCACATCAAAGTATTAAGAGTTATTTGCAAAATCCTTTAAAATTTGCAATCTATCAAATTGACAAAAAATATGATTTTTATGTTTTACCTCTTTTTCACTATCCAGTCATTCAAGATGGATTTGATTCTATAAGTATGATGCTTGAAGTCTATTATAAAGATTATAAGATAATTTATAATGATAAAGCCAAAGCCTTAAAAAAAATAATAAAAAATAAAATCATTCATTTACAAAGTAAAATTGATCATTTACAAAGCGATTTAACTGTTGCAAATGAAAATTTAAAATTGAATGAGATTGGTATTTTATTACAGGCTAATCTTTATAAAGTTCAAAAAGGAATGCATACAATTATTGTCGATGATTTTTTTCATAATCAACCACTTGAAATTCAATTAGATCCTATGCTTGACCCAAGTACCAATTTAAAAAAACTTTTCACAAAGGCTAAAAAAGCCAAAAATGCCCTTGTTATGATTGACTTGCAATTGAAAATTGCGAATAATGAACTGAAATATTTAGATGAAATATCTAGTCAAATTGATTTTGCCAACAATATAGATCTTGAAGAAATTAAAATGGAATTAATAAAAAATAAATATCTTAAAGACAAAAATCAATCTAAACCAAAAAATAAAAAGATAAACATTACTAAATATATTTTAAATAAAAATGAAATACTAGTAGGGAAAAATAATATCCAAAATGAATATATCACGCATAAACTTGCCCAAAGTTATGATTGGTGGTTTCATGTTAAGGATGCACCAGGTTCTCATGTTGTTTTTAAAGTTCCTCACCCATCCTATATCTTAACTGAACAAGATATTCGCTTTTGTGCTAATCTAGCCGCAAGTTTTTCTAAATTTTCTAATTCTTCTAGTGTCCCTGTTGACTACGTTTTAGTTAAATATCTAAAGAAAATTCCTGGAATGAAAGGATCAAATGTTACTTTTACCAATAACAAAACGATCTACATTGATCCATCTATGAAAGAGAAATTTAATCTTTGATCATAATAAGACAAGAATAGCAATATACCTGACTTCTACCATCATATAAAGTCGCAACACTATATTTAATATCAATAATATCTTCTGTTTGAAAATGATCTAAAAATTCATTTACCTTTTTTTCTAAATCTAATTCATGTTCTTCATCAAATACTTTAATAAACATAAAAACCCCCTAAATATTGATATATTTAATATATCATTTATTTAAGGGGTTTTTTGTCATATTTACATTTATCTTTATAAAAACAATCCTCACATTTAGGATTTTTAGCTAAACACTTGTAACGTCCCATAAATAAGAACAAATGATGGGCTTGATGCCACTTACTTTCGTCAATGCACTCCATTAATTTTAATTCTACTTGTAAAGCGGAAGCATTTTGATCAACAATTCCCATTCTTTTCGATACTCTTTCCACATGAGTGTCAACAGGTAATCTTGGGATATGATAGCCTTCGGTTAAAATGACATTGGCAGTTTTACGTCCTACCCCTGGCAAACTCTCTAATTGTTCTTGTTCCCTAGGAACTTCTCCTTGATACTTTTCAATTAAAATTTTACTAAGAGCAATGATATTCTTACTTTTATTATGACTTAGACCAATGGTTTGAATAATTTTTTGAACATCTATTTGAGATGCTTGAGATAAACTTAAAGCATCAGGATAAGCTGCAAAAAGATTAGGAGTGACTTTATTTACAGCCTTATCAGTTGTTTGTGCTGATAAACTTACCGCAATCAACAATTCAAATAAATTGTGGTATATTAATTCACAAGATGCATGAGGAAAAAGGTTTTCCAAATTTTGTAAAATCAACGCTACTTCATCTTTTGACATACATGGCATCCAACATTTTTTTAATATCTTCATCATATTCAACCATTGTTCGCTTACTTTGTGTTTTACGATTTGCTAAAATAGCATCTGCATATTTTAAATGTAATTTTTTAGCTTTAAGGCTATCTAAAACAGCAGTTTTTATTTCATTATAGGAATACCCTAAATCTAACCATGAATTGATAATCATCAAATCGGCAGGTGCGCAAGGTTTAGCATAAGTAGTTTCAACATATAAAACAATTTGACTTAACATATCTTGCCTATCTATAAATGCAGTTGTATTTTCTTGATTTAAAACAGCAGCTAAGGCCTCATATACACCATCAAGTTCAAATGATTCCACTCCCTCTTCCATGCTTATTTCAATAAAACCTTTTTGAACAAGTCCGACCACCAAATTAGATAATTCATCTTCACTCAAAGTCATTTTTTTTGTCAAAGCACTTGTGGATAAAATATTATCCTGATCATCTAATTTTCGAAAAAGAAAGATTAAAACAATAGCTTCTGTTTCAGTTAAATTTAATTCTTTATAATGTGTAATTATTTCTTCTGTAAATGAAATAGTTTTAGCTTTAATTAATCTTGCTACAGAGGTCATATTGGTTACTCCTTTCTTTTGCTTTCTTTGATATTATATCATAATTTTATTTTTTTGTCTTATTTTGCATAAAAATCTACCTGGTTAATTAATCCAATTATTTTATCAGTGATAAAGGTATCATTATAGATAAAATACGTTTTATTTTCTCTCGCTAATTTATTCAACTCTTTTTCTATTTTATGTGCATAAATATTCGTTGTAATGACAGGAATACCTGACATTAAAACTTTTTGAATGATTGTAATTCCTTCTTCAAGATTAGTCAAGTCAAGATAACAACAAACATCTAACCCCATAATATTTGGTATTTCTTCAGAAGGGCAAATTTGAATAACCCAATATGGAGATAAGTCATAACAAACTTTTGATAGCATCAAAACCCTTCTTTTCTTTTGTTCATTTATAAATAAACATCTTGATAAAACAATTACGAATACTATGATAAAAATAATATAAAAAACTAAACAAATATGTATTATCATTTTCATCACCTCTTAAGATAATTTATTCAAAAAAGATCAAAAGGGTGATAAAAACCTAGTAAAACTAGGTTAGTAAAACTAGGTTATTTATAAACTTCTTCTTTTAAAACCCCAATATAAGGAAGGTTGCGATATTGTTCATTATAATCCAAACCAAAACCAACAACAAATTCATCAGGAATTGTAAAACCAACATATTTAGGAACAATGCTATGTTCTACTCTTCTTGATGGTTTATCTAGAAGAGTTGTGATTTCTAAGGATAATGGTTCCATATCTTGAATTACTTTTTGAATTGCGGCAAGCGTAAGACCTGTGTCAATAATATCTTCAACAATAATTACATGACGATTTTTTAGAGGAATTGTTGGCACATGTAATAATTTTACTTCACCTGTCGTAGTAGCACCATGATAACTAGATGCTCGTAAGAATTCATATTCTAGTGGAATATGAATATTTTCACATAAATGAGCAAAATACGACACACTGCCCTTTAAAAGACAAATCATTACTGGATTTTTATCTACATACTCTATACTAATTTGTTTAGCTATTTCTGCAATACGCTCATCTAACATTTCTTTTGTAATTAAAGTTTTTTTAATATTATTGTTAATATTCATGTTTATTATTTTCCTTCCTTTTCAATAATACTTCTTGCAATTTTTACACCATTTGCTCCAGCTTGAGCAAGTCCTCTGGTAATACCAGCTCCATCACCACCAACATATAAATTTTGAATTGCAGTTTCAAAGTGAGAATTAACAATTGGTCGATCACTATAAAATTTAGCCTCTACTCCATAAAAAAGAGTATGATCACTAGCAATACCAGGAGTAATATAATCTAAAGCCTCAATCATTTCAATGAGTGATTTCATTACGTTATAAGGAAGGACTAAACCTAAATCACCAGGAACCGCTTCTTTAAGGGTAGGTTTAACAAATCCCTCATCAATCCTTTTTTTAGTCGATCTTCTGCCCTTTTTAATATCACCAAATTTTTGTACTATTACACCACCATTGCTAAGTTGATTAGCAAGTCGACTAATTTCTTCAGCAAACCCGTTAGGGTCGTTGAAAGGCTCGTCAAATTCAAGTGATACTAGAAGAGCAAAATTCGTGTTTTTAGAACCTAATCTAATATCATTAAAAGCATGACCATTACAAACCTTTACCCCATGATGATTTTCAACCACTACATGTCCACTAGGGTTTGAACAAAAAGTTCTCACGGTTGTTCCTACACTTGTGGTAAAAATAAATTTACCTTCATAAAGATAGCGATTAATTTCTTCCATAATAATATCGTTTGTTTCTACTCGAACACCAATATCAACTTTATTGTTCTTAAACGATACGCCATGCTTTGACAATACCTTTGTAAGCCAACTAGACCCAGCTCTACCTATACAAAGTACAACATATTTGGCTTCTAACTTTTCACCATTTTCCAAAATAATCCCTTGAATTTTACCATCTTTCACAATAATTTCATCAACAGTTGTCGCAAACAAATATTCAAGATGGGGTTTCATATCTTCATAAATATTTTTCAAAACTTGAAGGTTAATTTCAGTACCAAGATGTCTGACTTCGCTTCTTAACAATTTTAATCCTCTTGCTATTCCTCTTTTTTCGATATCTAAAACTTCTTTTGTATAAGGATTCGTAAGTTCTTTCGGGGCACCATGATCTAAATTAATTTTATCTACATATTTAATTAAATCTAACACCTCATCTTCATCTAAATAGTCACCCATCCAACCACCAAATTCACTAGTAATATTAAACTTTCCATCCGAATAAGCTCCACAACCACCAAAACCAGAGGTCATCGCGCAACTTGGATAACAAGTTCCCGTTTTAGTATTGGGACATTTTGTTGCTTTTTTTTCTAAAATCGGACATTTTCTAGAATAAATGTCATTGCCTTTTTCGACTAACAAAACTTTCAAATTTTTATTTTTAGTTATTAATTCATAAGCACAAAAAATTCCAGCAGGACCAGCTCCAACTAAAATCACATCATATTTTTTTTCCATACATTCACCTACATCATTTCTCTTCTAACAATTGTTTGGTTGATATCTGGACCGACCGAAATGATGACAACGCTTATACCAGTTATTTTTTCAATAAACTCAATATACTTCTTAGCATTTTGAGGTAAATCTTCATATTTTTTTATATTTGTTACATCTTCTTCCCAACCTGGCAACTTCTCATAGATTGGTTTACATCTTTCAAAATCACTCACTCTTGAAGGAATAGTATGTATAACTTTGCCATCTAATTGATAGGCAGTACAAACATAAAGATAATCTATCCCCGATAAAACATCAAGTAACATTAAAGCTATTCCCGTTAATCCATTAATGTTAGCACTATACTTTAATACTACTCCATCAAGCCATCCAATACGTCTTGGTCTTTTGGTTGTAGTTCCATATTCATGAGCAGTTTCTCTAATATAACTAGCCACTTCATCTTCAAATTCAGTAGGAAAGGCTCCACTACCCACTCTTGTGGAATAGGCTTTTGCTACACCTATAATATCTTTTATATGAGTTGGACCAACTCCACTGCCAATACAAACCCCACCACCTGAAGGATTTGATGATGTAACAAAAGGATAAGTACCAAAATCGATGTCTAATAAAGCTCCTTGTGCTCCTTCAAATAAGATTTTTTTACCCTCTTTTACTGCATCATTTAAAAGTGTAATTGTATCGGTTACATATGGTTTTATTTCATCAGCAAGTTTTTGATATTCCTCATAACTTTTTTCAATATCAAAAACCTTACCACCATATGTTCTAATTTGTTCGTTTTTTATTTTTAAAGTTTCTTTATACATTTTTTCAAAATCATTGCTTATCAAGTCACCTACTCTAATGCCTTGACGAGCCATTTTATCGGTATAGCAAGGACCAATCCCTTTTTTCGTCGTACCTATTTTATTTGCTCCCAAAAATTCTTCACTCAAACCATCTAATTCTTTATGATAATCAAAAATAACATGAGCACGATCACTAATATAAAGATTATTACAAGAAAATCCTTTATCTTTTAAATTTTTAACCTCTTCTAAGAAAGTTTTGGGATTGAAAACTACTCCATTTCCTAAAACATTTTTCGTCCTGCTGTTAAAAACCCCTGATGGAATAACATGAAGAGCATAAGTATTCCCTAAAAACTGAATGGTATGTCCAGCATTATCACCACCTTGATATCTGACAACAACATCTGCCTTTTGACTTAAATAATTGGTAATTTTTCCCTTACCTTCATCACCCCATTGTGATCCAATTACGACTACTGCATTTCTCATTTTTTACTCCAATCCAAGGCGTTTATAAATGCTATCTACACCTTTTAAATAAAATTTTACATCAAAACATTTTTCTAAATCATCATTTAGAATGGATCCTACCTTTGTCTTTTTCAACAAGGTGAATAAATTCTCATCCGTATTTAACGCAATCATTGCCTGTTCTTGGACAATATCATATGCTTCCATTCTATTCATTCCCTTTTCAACTAATACATTGACAAGATGCCCAGAAAAAACAGCACCATGAGTAATATGAATGTTTTTAAGCATTTTATCAGGAAAAACAGTTAAATTTTCTAAAATTCCCTGATATCTATTTAACATATAATCAATTAAAGTAGTCGTATCAGCTAAAATAATTCTTTCTGCTGAAGAGTGACTAATATCTCTTTCATGCCATAAAATGTTATTATCAAAAGCAACCATCAAATTACTTTTAACTACTCGAGCACAGCCACAAATATTTTCAGAAGCAATCGGATTTCTCTTGTGTGGCATAGCGCTTGAACCTTTTTGACCTTTTGCAAAATATTCTTCAACCTCTTTTACCTCTGTTCTAGATAAATGACGAATTTCAATGGCAATTTTTTCTAATGTCGAGGCAATTTGAGCGAGACAATACATATACTCACAATGCCTATCTCGAGATATAACTTGTGTTGATATTTTTGCAAAATCTAATCCTAACTTCGCACAAACAATTTCTTCAACCCTACAAGGTATATTAGCAAAATTGCCAACTGCTCCACTTATTTTACCTACCTCAATCACTTTTCTTGCGGCTTTCCATCGCATATAATTGCGCATCATCTCATCATACCAAAGAGCCCATTTTAATCCAAATGAGGTTACCTCTGCATGCATTCCATGTGTTCTGCCCATACAAGGTGTCATTTTATACTTTATAGCTTGCTTTTTTAAAACGGAAAGAAAAGTTTTTAAATCATCTTCAAGAATATCATTCACATTCTTTAGTGTAAGAGCTAAAGCTGTATCTACTACATCCGTGCTAGTTAAACCATAATGCAACCACTTACCTTCATCTTGAAGATTTTCAGTAACCGCTTTTGTAAAGGCAATTACATCATGATGTGTTTCTTTTTCAATTTCTAAGATTCTATCCACTTCAAATGTAGCATTTTTTAACATTTTTTCATAATCTTCTTTAGGAACAATACCTATTTGTGAAAAGGCAAAAGTTGTGGCAAGTTCAACATCAAGCATATGTTGAAATCTCGTTTTATCGCTCCAAAGATTACGTAATTTTTTTCTTGCATATCTTTCAATCATCTTATCACCATCAAATATTTATTTGGAAAAACCAATTTATATTATAACAAATTTACAACAATTAAACAATAAAATTACTAGGTAAAATACTATACTTCTAAAAAGGTGCCATTGTTATTTTCAAATAAATCCTTTCCCCTTAATCCCTTTTTACTGAAAACTATTTTTTCTTAATTTTAAGTGCTGAATCAAATCTTGATATGATAATACAATCATCTCTTTGTCTACTAAACCTTCTGTTAAAATACCAAAAGCATCACTAACAATTAAATATTTTGTGAGTTTATAAGTTTTATGCATTACTAGTTTACTTAAATTATCATTCAACCTTTTTACTGGATTATTTGTTTGATTAAATTTGATTTCAAAAGGATCCTCAAAAGAAATCACAATATATGATTGCGTATTATCATCTTGATAAACATAAAAATAATCCTCTTGTAATCCATTCATTCTTTGATAAGGATAAGCTAATTTTTCATCAATAATCCATAAATTACTTATATCAGAAGTAGCCTCTTTATAAGGAATAAAATAGGTATCAATCAATTCCTTTAAACTTAAATCAAAAGTTAACAGTCTTTCCAAAATCTCGCCCGCAACCGCTCTTTTTAAAACAAAATTAGCAAATTCACTATGCAGATTTTCACAAAGAGGAACGACTAAATTTAACAATTTATCTTTGGCATAAGGCGTTGCATCTTGAAGAGTTTTGTTAATTTTATCATGATTCTTTTGATTAAACTTTAAATTGAGACGACTTAACTCCATCGATAATTTATCTTTATTAGAAGCCACTGAATAAGAAATATTTTTAAGTTCCTCAGAAGCATATTTCGTTAAATATTTATATTGAGGACAATATGAATCAATATAATCAATTACTTGATTATCTCTTAAATTAATCATTGGTTGTAAATAATCTTTTAAAAAAAGATTTATTTCATTATAAACTAGTTCATATAAATTAATCGCTAATTCAAAATGTGGTCTATCTAACTCTTTTTCATCCTCAAAAATAACATTACTAAAATACGTTCTTTCACTGTTTACATCCTTATCTAAAAAAGCCCCACTAACATAACATTGATAAATGGCCTTTTGACCATTCAGATTAAAAATTGTTGGTAAATCCTCAATATTAGCAATATCATAACTACAAACTACTCTATTTTGAGCACATATATAGATTTTATGTTTAGAAGCGCTTGATGCGTTTAAAAAAACATGCCTAATATTAAATAACCAATTATTAGAGGTGATACTTTGACTTTGCGTTTGAATAAATTTCTCTTTTTCAAAAAATTCATTTAAATCAATCAAATCAATTTCATCCTCAATTTCAATTTTAGGCATAGAACCAATTACAAAATAAGTGGCAAAATGTTCAATAATTTTATTAGCTATTTCTTTGAGGGAAATCTCTGTAACCGGCCGATATTCCTGATTTAAGTTTCGCAAGGTAATCGTTGTTGCAATCTCTACATCATTTGATACTTCTTCTAAGGTTTCATTATGGATCTCATCATCAATATTGAATTGAAAACTTCTTAAATATTTTTTACCATTTTCTTCAAAGACACTCTTAACAAAAATCATTTCAAAAGCTTTTAACCAATTGATTCTACCTACTCCTTTACCCCCAATTTCTACTTTATAATCCGAATCACTTGTGATGAAAGATTCATAATTATGTTCCACAAATCCAATACCATTGTCTGTAATTTCTATTGCAAAAATACCAGAAGTAAAATCGGTTATGCGATAACTATCTCTCTCAATTTTAATTTTAATACATGGATGATTGAAATATCCTCTTTCTTCAATCGCTTGAATTGAATTTGTAATTGCCTCAAACAAAGGAACAAAAGAATCAGTTGTTGCTAGTTTAAAATTTCTTACCCGATTTTTAAAATTGAATTTCATAACTTTTACCTCACATTTTATATATCTTTGCTTATTCAGTATAACAAATTTCATCATTTTTTGCAAATAATATAAAAAGTTATGTTATAATAAAATAAAATAATAATTGCAAATTTTCAAGGAGGTAAAATGAGTACATTAATTTGTCTAATTCGCCATGGTCAAACGGATTGGAATCAACAATTTCTCATCCAAGGTCGTTTTGATATTCCTCTCAACAATGAAGGAAAAAAACAAATCAATCAAACCATTTGTCGTTTAAATTCCTATAACATACATTGGGATCTTTTTTTAAGTAGCCCTCTTTTAAGGGCAAAAGAAACTTGTCAAATTATTAAAGAACATCTAGGTTATCAAAAAGAAGAAATCATTATTCGTGATCAATTGATTGAAAGAGAATTTGGCGAAGCAGATGGTCTTAAAATTACTGATACTGTTTATGAAAGAATTTTAAATGATGATTATCAAGGAATGGAAAAATCTACTATAATTAGAAAAAGGACATATGATGAAATGTTAGCCCTTGACCACATCTATCCTAATAAGAAAATTTTGATAGTTACTCATTCTCACTTTATCAAAGCCCTTTTTACCCAACTTGATCAAAAGATAACTTTTAAATCTTCCTTGGCAAACGGATCTTTAAATTTTGTGGAAATAGACAAGGGGAAAATTATTCACTTCAAATTTAATCAATAATTTTAATAAACAATTTATTCCTATTTAAATTGGTATAAAAAGCATTTTTAATTTTCATAAAAATGCTTTTTTTATTTCTAACTTATCCTACAATTTTACTACTTAATCTTTCATCCAACTTTCATCATGGGGGTTTAATTTCCATTTCAACAGTTTCTCTTTGGCAACATGATCAATATAATTGAATGACACTGCTACTTCTAACAATTCATCATAATTGGTGAGAACCGAAACAGGACATTTTATCTTTTCAAAATTAACTTTTGCTACTTCTAAATTGTAACTAAAAATAGCAACAACCCCTATAACAATTAATCCCGCCTCCTCTAACGTCTTTACAACCTCAATACTGCTACCACCTGTTGAAATTAAATCCTCAATAACAACAACCTTTTGACCCTTTTCATATTTACCTTCAATTTGATTTTCTCTACCATGAGATTTAGCACGACTACGAACATAACCCATCGGTAAATCTAAAAGAGCACTAATATATGCAGCATGGGGAATTCCTGCAGTTGAGGTTCCCATTAAAATTTCAACTTGAGAATATGTTTCTTTGATTATTTTAGCCATTTCTTGTTCAATTTTTTTTCTAATAACGGGATAAGAACTGTCTCTTATACACATCTCCGAGCCCACGAGACAAGAGGCAATCT